>OIFH01000036.1_pt1 | contig 55261 bp, 59 predicted proteins | sample 1581951 | NCBI WGS metagenome assembly OIFH01 (sample SAMN04414075, study PRJEB24778) | human gut metagenome | material: faecal | host: Homo sapiens | reverse complement strand
GAATATATTATATAACACATAAAATATAAGTAGTATGAGCACAAAATTTAGAAGTCAGATGAAAGAGGTTATGCAAATGGCATGGTCTTTTGTTCGCAAGAACGGTTATTCAATGAGTGAGGCATTAAAATGCGCATGGGCTAATTTGAAACTGAAAACGGCTTTGAAAGTGAAGATAGTAGAGTTCTACTTCAAGAAAACCGACGGTACGTTACGTCAAGCCTTTGGCACTTTAATGAGTGACAGAGTACCCGAAACAAAAGGTACAAAGAAAACGGCTGATAATTGCCAGGTGTACTTTGACACTGAAAAAGAAGAATGGCGTTGTTTCAAGAAATGCAACCTTGTTAAAATCGCATAATAACAGTGGTAAACGAAATTAAGTATAAACACGTAAAATATAACGAATATGAAAACAGAAGAATTAGTAATTGACATGAATAACCTTTATGTACAAGGATTAATAAAAGTGATTAACGACTTCATGCTTGAAGAGGCAAGCGGTTGTATTTTTACAGAAGACCGTTTGAAAAGCAATATTGAGAAGCTGAAAGACGTATTTCCAGAAGAACGCAAACGGATGGTAATAGCAGGGCGTGCACCAATGTTCTCGTCACCGACTTCGGGTTTGTATAAGCTAATATTTAAAAACTAAACATACACGATTATACAAAGGCAGCCTTCGCACGACTTTAAAGGCTGCTTTTATTATTCACTCTTAAATGAAATAATTATGGATGAAATTTGGAAAGACATTGAAGGGTACGAAGGTTTATACCAAGTATCAAATTTAGGCAGGGTGCGAAGTTTGGATAAATACAGAAATGGAAGAAATGGCGCACAAGTATTTTGTAAGGGAAAAATATTGAAGCCTTTCAAATCAGGTCCAGCTAATTATTTGACTATTGCATTGGGAAGAAAGAAAAAAGCGTACATACATCGGCTGGTAGCAATTGCATTTATCCAAAATCCCTTAAACAAAAAAGAGGTTGACCATATCAATTGTGATATAACAGATAACACAATTGAGAATCTAAGATGGGTTACGCGAAAAGAAAACCTTAACAATCCCATTACTAAAAAACGTAATAGCGAATCACGCAAGGGCTGGTATCAACCCAAGGGTAAAGAAAACAAAAGGTCAAGACCTATCCTTCAATATTCTTTAAATGGAGAATTTATTAAAGAATGGGGAAGTCAAAGAGAAATTAAAAGAGCACTTGGGTATTCTAACGGCAATATATACAACTGTTGCGCACTAAAATCCAAAACAGCCTATGGCTATATATGGCGGTTTAAAGAAATGCAGGTTTAGTTACCTGCATTTCTATTTTGTTCCTTATTTAGAATTTCATCTTCTTGTATCTCTTTTAAAATCTCATCGACCCTATCGGCATTGCCAGCGAACATTATCCCTTCTCGCCTTGACCAAATTTTGCCTTCTACTGCTCTTACTGCTGTATTTACATTGTCATCTTCTGAATCAATCATATATGGAACCAGTTCTGTTTCTATGTCAATGGTCTGCGATGCCTTGCTAAACTCGGTTGGATTGATAGAGCCTAAAGCAGAAACAATGAAATTTACTCTCCGCTGCAAGAACTCTCCAATGACCTCACCGTGATTTTCTACCGCCATATGTGCACCCATGAACATAAAGCGGAAAGCGGTTCCTGATGCTTTGCCTACCCCCTTCAACGTCTCAAAGGATATTCTTGGAGTGTTTGACATATCATAAGCCATATTAGTGAGTGTTTCTGCTTCAAATTTTACGGTATCATTTGCTTGGTTCCACGTCAGATACTGGGCATCCGCACCCTCTCCGGTGAGTTTGACCATTCTATCCTTAACCTTACCCATGAAGCCCTCTACATCTCCAATTAGCTTCAGCAGTGGGAAGAAATGATAGTCAATGCAATCCGCGTAATTAGAAAGAAGTTTTTCCAACCGGACACGGAAAGTCTTAATCTTTTTGCAATAAGGTTCGGGCCGATAAGCGTAGATAACAGGCAGTTTTGGGAATCCATGAGCAAAAGGAGTTCTTTCTTCATATCCTTTAGATAAATCCCATTGATAAACCATTTTGTCCGTGATAGTCATAAAGCAGGTGACCTCCGAATCATCCATGAGCTTCTTTTTATACTCACGTGAAAAAGCAATCATTTTACCTTCATCGTTGAAGAACGGGTATAGCTTATCACCTCTGAATGGGGACCATAACACGCTTTTCAGTTTCTTGGTGGGCTTGACCTTCCCCCCGAAGGTAGTCTTTATTTTCTTCCAGAACTTCGCCCAAAATGAATCATCATCAGTGACATACCAATACTCGGCTACTTCCTGTTCGGATAACCAAGCACGAACAATCTTCTTGTTCTGATATTTGATTTTGTTGGATTTAAATACAGCCTTTACCGCATCCAACAGCTTCTTTTCATCATCATCAGTCGGAGTGCAATCCATAGACGGTTCTGTGCCGACCGTGAAAGCTGTTTGAATGTTCACTATATCTTGTTCCAATGGAATGGAAATACGGTTCACCGGTTCAGTCTTATACTTTGCTTCGATTTCATAAGTCTTACCAGTTTTTTTCATCGAAGTGTTTCTCTGCTTCTTTTTCAAGAACCTTTCTGTCCGGATACTTCTTTTTGTCAACCATGATTTCATGGCGTTCCGGATTCCAATCGTCCCAAAGTTTACAACGGTCGGGAAGTTCAGTTTTCCTACCTTTCTTCAGGTAGTTTATCTTCTGCCCGATGTCAGGGAGTGCTAATATTTTTTCTAAATTCAATGGCATAATCTATAATTTTAGTGAGTAAATATTCCTGTTAAATCTTTCGGTTTCTGAATCTTACCAAGAAGCTCACCCAATACATAGTAACGTACAGCATCTATTCCGTGATTGTCATGGTCTTCCGGTTCGTTGATATAGTTCCCGTCCTTATCCTTTGCCCAAACATACTTTCTGAACTCGCTTTGCAAGTTGTACGAGCGTTTGGTTATATAAATCTCCATATCTTTCATTTTGTCAATTCCGGCATTGATAGAGCCTGCACCTTTCTCTACGGCATATATCTTGATTCCTCCGTTGTGTATCTCTTGAATCAAACGTGGGTCTGCGCTGTCAGCAATGACTTTCAAACCCCACGGGCGAAGAGTCTTGATGATGTCAGAAGAAAGCAATCCAGTACGGTAATCCACTTCATCCAAGTAAAGGGCGTTATCAACGATACCACAACGAATGGAAGCAGACGGGTCATGCGTATAACCGAAGTCTTGCCCGAAAGCAATTTTCTTTGCCCAAGCCGGGAACTCGTCAACAATTCCCCACTTCTTGAACACAGCACCTTCTGCCACGTCAGCCCAGCGACCGATAACCACATGAGCATACTTTTCAGGATTACTCACCTTCATATCTTCCACCTCTTTCAGGAACTCAGGAGAAAGGTTATCCAAGTTATCAAAATACGTGGTATGGATATGAAGTACGTTCGGATGAGTTGATATCTGTACTTGCACGCCATCAATCTCCACCAGTCGATGAGTGTTCTCGATGTATTTCTTGTAGATGAAATGGTTCGAATCGCATGGATTCATAATTATGATTATCCGGTTCTGAATTCCCTTCTTACGGATGGAGAGCATAATCTTGTCAAACTCTTCCTCACTGGTCCATTCCTCCGCCTCATCACAAACAAAGGTGGTGATACCCTGAATTGATTTCAGCTTGGCCGTCTGGTTCCCGGAAGAAGTCTTGATACCACGGAACATGATACGACTGCCGGTCATCCGGTTTACAATATCGGTTTTGGTTGTCTTGAAATACTTCGTTGTTCCGTCCAAATCTATCTTTTCCATCATTTCCGGAATGATAGACATCCCGGCAGATACCATCGTGTAACGGGTATAAAGAATCTGGTGAACAATTTTCTCTACGGGAGTCATTTCAAAAGTCAACCGCTCAATGAAGGTGGAAGCATTGAAAGACTTACCTGAGCCACGCCCACCGGTGATAAGAATTATGAACTTTTCCTTATCCTCGTACAATGGATGATATATTTCTTGAGGTACTATCATTTCAGCTTGTCTTTAATCCAAGAATCAATGTTGATGCCATGCTCTATGTCTGTTGGAATATCAGCGTCTTCTGACTCTTCACCAAACCCTTCTTTTCTTCCTAATGTAGAAAGCAAATAACGAATCATATAACCATCTGGACGTTCACGCCAACCAATAAAATTTCCTTTTTCATCCTTTTCGGGAATACCCAATGCTAGGACACGGGCAGAAACCAAGCATTCGTCAACTAAAGCCCCACGCTCATCCGATATAGCATCCTTAAACTCCACATCGTCTTTCGCCCATTGGTATATAGTTTTCCGAGCCACTTTGAAAATAGCGGCCACCTTAGTCAGATTCCCACCGGATTTACGGAGAATCTTCCTAAAATCTTCTATTTTTGGTTTCTTTCCCATATTCTTGCACACGGGCGCACGTATCTGTTACTTTCGTCACTTAATCATTTTCAATACATCTTCTCCTTTAGCGAACTTGTCATCTGTACTAATACCAAGCAAATCGCAAAAATCTTCCTTAGCTTCATAAGAAGAAAACGACAGCATTATATACGCCTCCTCGTTTTGTTGTCTTTCTATTGCCGAATCTCTTACTTGCTGCTTAACAGCTTTCATGTGTTCTTTTTTCTCCTCGTATGTTTTTTCATCCGTAGGCTGAGTTTCTATTTCATCAAACGATGATACAGAGGATAATAAATCATCCAAAGAATCAGACAAAGGAGGAATAGCTGTATTTATAGAAAGAATATCGTTGAGTTCTCCAATATCCAATCCAACATCCGTATAATCTATATCAGAGATATAACCAGCTATAAGGTCTATATCAGGTTTTGTATTCCCTACTGCCATATATGTAAGCTGTTCCTTTTCAACTTTATCATCTAAATTCACAACCTCTACCTTTACGTCATAATCAGTGCTTGGAGTACCATCATATTTGTTAAACAAAGTTACTACAAAAAAGTGAAATGCGGAAAGAAATAGTGATAGAATTGAGTTACAAGGGTTTCAGTCGTGCTTCCGATTATTCGTGAAGCCATCGCAATCACCGCTGAAGCCAAATCAGGACGCCGCTACGTTACTTGTCCGTAACCATGCCCGAAAGGGCGACAAACGGACACGGATAGCGAAACAAGGCGTTAAGGATTAGTGAGTTACTGACAACCCACGCAACAAATCCGGTTACGGAAAAAGATTGCGCCGTTCCTCCCCGTTTTGCGTACCGACAACGGACTCTTCACCAACTAATTTTGAACCTAAAAAAATTAAGGACGATGAAGAGTACATTTTCAGTAATCTACTACCTCAAGCGTCAGGTAGTGAAAAAGGACGGGACAGTACCCGTCATGGGACGCATCACGGTGGACGGCACCCAGATGCAGTTCAGCTGCAAACTGACCGTCGATCCCAAGCTGTGGGACACCAAAGGGGGACGTGTCACGGGCAGAAGCACGGCGGCACTCGAAACGAACCGCATGCTCGACAAGATGCGTGTACGCATCAACAGACATTATCAGGAAATCATGGAGCGTGACAACTTTGTCACGGCAGAGAAGGTCAAGAACGCCTTTCTCGGACTGGAACACCGCTACCACACGCTGATGCAGGTGTTCCGCCAGCACAACGAGGACTACGAGAAACAGGTGGAGGCCGGCATGAAAGCCAAAGGTACACTCTTGAAATACAAGACCGTTTACAAGCACCTGCAAGAGTTCCTCTCCATCCGCTACCGCGTGAAGGACATCGCGCTGAAAGAGCTTACGCCCGCCTTCATCTCCGACTTCGAGATGTTCCTGCGCACGGACAAGCACTGCTGCACCAACACCGTGTGGCTGTATGTCTGCCCTTTGCGGACGATGGTGTTCATCGCTATCAACAACGAGTGGCTCACACGCGACCGTTCCGGGAGTACGAAATCAAGAAGGAGGAAACTGTGCGCAGTTTCCTGACGAAAGAGGAAATCCGGCTGCTGATGGAGGGCAGGCTGAAAAACGCCAAGCAGGAGCTTTACCGCGACCTCTACCTGTTCTGCGCCTTCACCGGCTTGTCGTTCGCCGACATGCGCAACCTGACGGAAGAGAACATCCACACCTACTTCGACGAACACGAGTGGATAAACATCAACCGCCAGAAGACGGGCGTGGTGTCCAATATCCGCCTGCTCGACATCGCAAAGCGCATCATCGACAAATACCGGGGTCTGTGCGGGAACGGCAGGATTTTCCCCGTTCCCCACTACAACACGTGCCTTGCCGGAATCCGTTCCGTCGCCAAGCGTTGCGGCATCACCAAGCATATCACGTGGCATCAGAGCCGCCACACGGCAGCCACGACGGTGTTCCTCTCCAACGGCGTACCCATCGAAACGGTGAGTTCCATGCTGGGACACAAGAGCATAAAGACGACACAGATATACGCGAAAATCACCAAAGAGAAGCTCAACCAAGACATGGAAAACCTTGCGGCAAGGTTGAACGGCATCGAGGAATTTGCAGGTTGCACCATCTAAAACAGAGAAGCCATGAAACGTGATATAATCATCATAGAGGACAACACGATCAGCGTAAACGGTAACGAGATATGGATGACCGCCACAGAAATCGCCGGACTGTTCCACACGGGCGTCCCGGCAGTGAACGCCGCCATCAGAGCCGTCCGCAAGCCGGACGTGCTGAACGACTACGAAGTGTGCCGCTACATGCGGCTTGAAAACGGGCTGCACGCGGATGTTTACTCTCTTGAAATCATCATCCCCGTCGCCTTCCGGCTGAACACCTACCATGCGCATGTGTTCCGCACGTGGCTGGTAGAGAAAGCACTCTCGAAGGAAAAGCGGCAGGCATACGTGATGTTCATACAGAACGGAAAAGCCGGGTATTGCTGATAACGCATATAAATAAGAAAAAGGAAACGGACAGCCCCGTGAAGGAGTTGTCCGTTTCCTTTTTTCATGCAGCCGCCTTATTCCATCGGCTTGCGATAGTTCGCCTCCAACAATTCACGCAACCCCGATTCAGGGTAAAGCACCTTCCCTCCCAAAAGGATAAAGGGCAACACCCTGTTGTTGCGGTACTCCTGCAAGGTGCGGCGGCTGACACGGAGCAGTTCCGCCACCTCCCTGTCCGTCAGGTAACGCTCCCCGTCCAACGGCGGGCGGTAACTTTCCAGAAAGGCGGAGAGCCATTTCGAGCCTTTGCGCATGTTCTGCACAAGGGTGGCAAGCGGCTCGTCCTCCATCGTAAACACTTCATTGTTCTCGTTCATCATCATTTCGGATTCAGTGGGTTGTGAATAATAAAAATCATTTTCCGCCGGGATAGAGCGTGCCGACAAGCGGAATGAGCCTTTTGACCTCCTCCGGCTTGTAATAGAACCTGCGGTTAATCTGCGAGTAGCCGATAAGCCGCCTGTCGCGCAAGGTCTGCAACGTGCGCGGGCTGATCCTCAACTGCCCGCAGACCTCCTCGCCCGTGAGCCACCTTTCCATCCGCCCGCCGTCGCTCCTGCGCCTAAGGGTGGCTACCTTCTCCGCGAGGGCGTTGAAGGACACCACCATCATCTCGAAGGTCTTTTTCTCGATAGATACTATTTCCATAAGCAAAACATTTCAGAGTTTGCCGCAAAGGTAACGAAGCCGCCATGAACACGCACCGTTTCCCGCTAAAAGGCAGCTTGTTGCGCCGTCTGTCCGGGTTACGGAGCCATTATCCATAAAAATCTTACGTGAGCCACGTAGTGAGCTGTTAAAGCCCCTTTGGTTTATTGCCGAATTTTGCCGCAGAAACCAAAAGAAAAGACTGAATATGAAAGTGATAACGATGGAAAGTTCCGCCTTCACCGCATTGACGGAACAGATAGCCGAGATAGCGGCACACGTGCGTGCCGTTTCCGGCGGGAGGAAGGAAGAATCCCCCGACAGGCTGCTCACCACCCGCGAGGCGGCGCACCTGCTGAACGTGAGTTGCCGCACCCTCCAGCGCATGCGCAGCGAACAGCGCATCGCCTATGTCGTGCTGCGCGGCAAGTGCCGCTACCGGCAGTCGGAAATCGACCGCCTGCTCGAAGACAGCACCATTACGGGTGATGCCGCGACCCCGGAACAGATGAAACGCAACCACACGCTGCGCACGGGCGGCAAACCCAAAGGAAGGAGGACGTAGGACATGGAACTGCTTACCCGCAACAATTTCGAGAACTGGATGCAGAAAGTTATGGAACGGCTCGACCGTCAGGACGAGATGCTGCTCTCCATGCAGCCGTCCGGCAAAGCCCCGAACCCGATGGACGGGATCAGGCTTTTCGACAACCAAGACCTGTGCATGCTGCTCCAGATCAGCAAGCGCACCCTGCAACGCTACCGCAGCATCGGCGCATTGCCCTACAAGACGCTCGGCAAAAAGACCTATTACAGCGAGGCGGACGTGCTGACGTTCCTCTCCGAACATGTAAAGGACTTCCGCAAGGAAGATATAGCCTTCTACAAGGCTCGTATCCATAATTTCTTTCAAAAATAACCATTAAAACATTTTTCAGATGGCAAAGAAAAAAGACGAAAAGGACGTGCTGGTTGTCCGTGACGAGAAGACGGGCGAAATCAGCGTGGTAGCCGGGCTGAACGCCGACGGCTCCCCCAAGCGTATCCCCGCGAAAGCGGAGAACTCGCAGAGCTTCCTGCAATTCGACCGGCACGGCGACGTGCTGGACAACTTCTTCAAGAACTTCTTCCGCCAGTGCAAGGAACCCAGCCGCTTCGGTTTCTACCGTGTCGCGGCGGACCAAGCCGACAAACTGCTGGAGGTTATCAAGGACTTGCTGAAAGACCCCGACGGCAACAAGGAGATGCTTGCGCCCCACAAGGTGGACACCTCCGGCTACGAAAAGAAAGTACAGGAGGAGCAGTCCGCCGAAAAGCAGGAACAACCGGAACAGAAACAAGATGACGAACCTAAAAAACAGGAAGAAATGGAACAGAAAAACGAACAGAATCAGGAAAGCCCGCAACAGACGCAGGGCAACCGGGGCTACCAGCCCATCGACGAGAGCAAGATCAACTGGCAGGAGTTGGAGGAGAAATGGGGCGTGAAGCGCGACGACCTTGAAAAGTCGGGCGATCTTAACAGGATGCTCAACTACGGCAAGTCCGACTTGGTGAGGGTGTCGCCCAATTTCGGCGGAGAGGCTTTCGAACTGGACGCCCGCCTCTCCTTCAAGAAGGACGGCGAGGGCAATGTCAGCCTTGTGCCGCACTTCATCCGCAAGGAGCAGAAGCTCGACGAGTATAAGGAACACAAGTTCTCCGACGATGACCGGAAGAACCTGCGCGAAACGGGCAACCTCGGCAGGGTCGTGGACCTCGTGGACAGGGGAACGGGCGAGATCATCCCCTCGTTCGTCAGCATCGACCGCAAGACGAACGAAATCACGGATGTCCCGGCAAACAAGGTGCGCATACCGGAGCGCATCGGCAAGACGGAAATCACCAAGCAGGAGCAGGACATGCTGCGTGCCGGGCTGCCCGTGCGTGACAAGCTCATCGAGCGCAAGGACGGCAGGAAGTTCGTCACCACCCTGCAAGTGAACGTGGAGCAGCGCGGCGTGGAGTTCGTGCCGGGAACCGGCAGGTCGCCCCGTGCCGTCCAGACGCAGGAAACGAAGAACAACCCCGCACAGGGACAGGCGCAGGGTACGGAGAATGCCGCCAACACGCAGAAGGAGCAACGCCGCAACACGTGGACTAACGCCGACGGCAGCATCCGACCCATCAGCAAATGGAGCGGCGTGGACTTCACCGAGCAGCAGAAAGCCGACTACGTGGCTGGCAAAGCCGTGAAATTAGAGAACGTGACCGACAAGCAAGGCTTCCACGCCACGATGTACATCAAGTTCAATCCGGAGAAGGGACGCCCGTACCGCTACGACACCAACCCCGACAACGCTCAGAAGGTCGCCCCGTCCAACGAGAGCCGCACGCAGGTGGCGGTGAACAGCGAGGGCAAGACCAACGAGGCTACCAAGAACCTGAAAGAACCGTTGCGGAAGGGACAGACCGCCCCGAAGGACACCGCACAGCAACAGCAGCAGGAGAAGCCGCAGAAAAGAAACAATAAGGGCATGAAGATGTAATCCGGTGTCCGCCACTAAATCCGAAGTACCATTTGTAAAATTCAAAACGACAGAAGAATATGAAGACAATCATTGCAGAAAAGCCGTCTGTGGCACGTGAGATCGCCCGTATCGTGGGCGCGACAAAGAGAGAGGAAGGATATTTCGAGGGAGGCGGCTACGCCGTGACATGGGCGTTCGGACACCTCGTGCAGCTTGCCATGCCCGACGGCTACGGCATACGCGGCTTCGTCCGTGACAACCTGCCCGTCATCCCCGACACCTTCACGCTCGTCCCCCGCCAGACCAAGACGGAGAAGGGTTACAAGCCTGACAGCGGTGTGGCGGCGCAGATAAAGGTTATCGCCACCCTGTTCAACAGGAGCGAACAAATCATCGTGGCGACCGATGCAGGGCGTGAGGGTGAGCTTATCTTCCGATACCTCTACCATTATATCGGATGCACCACCCCGTTTGTGCGCCTTTGGATAAGCTCGCTTACCGACAAGGCTATCCGCGAGGGGCTGCGCAACCTCGAAGCGGGCGGCAAATACGACAATCTCTATCTTGCCGCCAAAGCGCGGAGCGAATCAGACTGGCTCGTGGGCATCAACGGCACGCAGGCACTCTCCATCGCCGCCGGACACGGCACATATTCCATCGGACGGGTGCAGACACCTACATTGGCAATGGTGTGCGCACGCTATTGGGAGAACCGCCGCTTCACACCCGAAGCCTTTTGGCAGCTCCATATCGCAACGGACGGCTGCGACGAAGGAACAGTGAAGTTTTCCTCTTCCGAAAAGTGGAAAGAGAAAGAGCCTGCGACGGAACTGTATGATAAGGTGAAGTCGGCAGGCACAGCCACCGTCACGAAAGCCGAACGCAAGGAGAAGACGGAGGAAACACCGCTCCTGTACGACCTGACGACGCTCCAGAAGGAAGCCAACGCCAAGCACGGCTTCACGGCGGAACAGACGCTTGAAATCGCGCAGAAGCTCTATGAGAAGAAGCTCATCACCTATCCGCGAACCGGAAGCCGCTACATACCCGAAGACATGTTCGCTGAAATCCCCAAGCTGCTCGCCTTCATCGGGGCTTTGCCCGAATGGAAAGGCAAGGTGCAGCCGAAAGCGCAGCCGACACGCCGCAGTGTGGACGGCGGCAAGGTGACGGACCACCACGCCCTGCTCGTCACTGGCGAGAAGCCGCTGTTCCTCTCCAAAGAGGACAGCACCATTTATCAGATGGTTGCCGGGCGCATGATTGAGGCTTTCTCCGAGAAATGCGTCAAGGACACCGCCACCGTCACGGCGGAATGTGCCGGAGTGGAGTTCACGGTGAAAGGCAGCATCATCAGGCAAGCCGGATGGCGTGCCGTCTATGGCGGGGAGGACAAGGAAGAAACCGCCATCCCCGATTGGCGGGAAGGCGACACGCTGACGCTGAAAGGCTGCTCCATCACGGAGGGCAAGACCAAACCCAAACCGCTGCATACCGAAGCGACACTGTTGTCGGCAATGGAAACGGCGGGCAAGGACATAGAGGACGACGCATTGCGTCAGGCGTTGAAGGACTGCGGCATCGGCACGCCCGCCACCCGTGCGGCGATTATCGAAACGCTCTTCAAACGCGGCTACATGAACGCTGCAAGAAATCGCTTGTGCCGACAGAAAAAGGGCTTGCCCTCTACTCGGTCGTGAAGACGATGCGCATCGCCGACGTAGCCATGACGGGCGAATGGGAGAAGAATCTGGCACGCATCGAGCGCGGGGAACTGCCCGCTGACACCTTCCGCAGGGAGATAGAGGCGTACACACGTGAAATCACCTCCGAACTGCTCTCGTGCGACAAACTGTTCTCCCGCAGGGATTCCGGCTGCAAGTGTCCCAAGTGCGGGACGGGCAGCATGCAGTTCTACGGCAAGGTGGTACGCTGCGACAACGCGGAGTGCGGGCTGCCCGTGTTCCGCCTGAAGGCGAACCGCACCCTTTCCGACGACGAGATCAAAGAGCTGCTCACCGACGGGCATACGAAGCTGCTCAAAGGCTTCAAAAGCAAACAGGGCAAGAGCTTTGATGCCATAGTCGCCTTTGACGGGGACTATAACACGACTTTCGTGTTCCCCGAAAGGAAAACGAGCAGGAAATTTTCAGGACGGAAGAAATAGTATTACCTTTGCCACTGGTTCAGAGTAATGAATTGTTCTTCGATACCGGATTACACTCATACTTTGGATTTAGTGGTGGCACTCGGAGGGATACCGAGTGCCTTTTCTTTCTCCTTTCCAGACGATTATCCACGTCATTACCAATCCACTAAATTCCAAAGTAATGAACAACAAGAAGAAAAACGAGGGTCAGACCGACTTTTCCTATTACGGTCTGTACCTGCTGGACTACCTCCGCACGAACAGGTTTGAACAGGCTTCCGATGATGCCTTCATCCGGGAGCGTGCCGACCGTGCCGCCGAAACGTATGAGCGTGTGCGGCTCGAAGGCTATCCGCCCGAAGGGGCGCAGGAGTTGGCGATGGACACGCTCCTGCGGGGGCTTCGCTATTCCAAGTACGCCATCCTCCGCGAAGTCGTGGAAAACGAGTTTGCCAACGAAGTGCCGGAAAGAAACGCGAAGCCTTCATCCGAAAGCTGCTGCCGCCTGTCGGTAATGTATTCTCCGCCTATGACCTTTCGGACGACAACTTCGCCCTGTCGCCCGAATACGACCTGCTCTACACGGAGCTGACGGGAGCCGCCGTCCTTTATATCGACGAGTATGGCGTTTAACCGCAAACAACGGCTGCGGGACAACATCGAGGCGATACGGACGGCATTCATCCTTGACAGGGAACGGAGGACGGCAACCGCCGAGGAACAAGCCATACTTCGGAAGTATTGCGGTTTCGGCGGATTGAAGTGCATACTGAACCCGGCAAAGGAACTGACGGATGCCGTGCATTGGGCGAAATCGGACCTCGAACTGTTTGCCCCTACGGTGGAGCTGCACAGGCTGGTGCGTGAAAACAGCAAGGACGATACGGAGTACAAGCGGTACGTGGATGCCATGAAGCAGTCCGTGCTGACCGCTTTCTACACCCCGCCGGAGATAACCGGCACTATCGCGGATGTACTGCATGAACACGGCATACGTCCCGATCGCGTATTGGAGCCGTCGGCGGGCGTGGGCGCATTCGTGGATGCCGTGCTGGAAAACAAGCCGGACGCGGATATCATGGCTTTCGAGAAAGACCTGATGACGGGCAAAATATTGGGATACCTGCATCCAGACCAAAAGGTAAGGGTGCAGGGATTCGAGAAGATAGAGAAGCCATTCACGGACTATTTCGACCTTGCTATCTCGAACATCCCGTTCGGCGACGTGGCTGTGTTCGACCCGGAGTTCACGGGCAGCCAAGACCCGGCAAGGCGTTCCGCACCGAAGGCAATACACAACTACTTCTTCCTGAAAAGCCTTGACGCGGTGCGTGAGGGCGGCATCGTGGCGTTCATCACCTCTCAAGGGGTACTGGACGCACCGTCCAACGCGCCCATACGCGAGTATATGATGCGTAATGCCAATCTGGTGGGAGTCGCACGCCTGCCGAACAACCTCTTCACGGACAACGCGGGTACGGAAGTGGGTAGCGACCTGATTATCCTGCAAAAGAACAGCGGCAAGAAACGGGAGCTGTACGATTATGAAGAGTTGTTCGTGCAGACGGAAAAGACACCGATAGGTAGTTTCCAGAACGGGTATGTCGGCAGCATCGGCATGATTCCCCACTCGGATCTGATAAGCGGCACAGACCCTTACGGGAAACCAGCCTATAAAGTCATGCACCGGGACGGCATCGAGCAAATGGCGGAGGATTTGCGGGAACATATGGATATTGAGCTGTATAAGTTGGACAAAAAGCTGTATGAAATGCACAGCCTGCATCCGGCACAGGGGAAAAGCACGGTGACAGAAACCATTTCCACACCGGTTGTCACTCCTGAGATACAGCCACGTCATGAAATGGCAGTGAAGCCCGAAGCGGCAACACCGCAGCCGGAGGAAGAAAAGTCGGAGATAGAGCCGCGCCGCCCCGATTATTCGGAGGGTGTGCAGCTCTCCCTGCTCGACCTCTGGGGCATGACGGAGGAAGTACGCAAGCAGGAAGCACCCGCCAAGAAGAAAAAGACGGCGAAAAAGGAAAGCCCGGCAAGGCGCATGCCTCCCAAACCGCAGGCGCAGGTTACGCCGAAGGTTACGACCGCACCGCCACAGCCGTCTGCCGCACCGCCGACGGAAAGCAGGGACAGCCATGAAACAAAGCCGGTGAGTGTCGCAGCCAAAGCCGATCCGGATGATATTTACGCTACTTTGGATTGGGACACCAATCCGCCCATCAACGGCTTCTATGAAATGATGATGGACCTCACGCCGGAGCGACGCAAGGAACTTCGCAGGCTGGCGGCACAGCATCAGGAGAAACGGCAGCATGTCCCGGACGTGAAAGCCGCGCCGGAGCAGGAAACACGGCAACCCGAAACACAGCCGGAAGTTGCCGCCATTCCTGTCGCTCCCGCAACGGAAGCGGCTGCAACCTCCCTTTTCCCGAAATGGAAGCGGAAAAACCGAAAGAGGAAGCTCCCGACCTGTCGCCGCGTCCCTACCACCGCACGCCGGAAATGCACTTGCGTGAAGGCTCGTTAGTGGCTGACAGTGGGCGTCGTAACATCGGTTATCTGAAAGACATCACGCCTTACGGCGCGACATTCCAGCCGCTTGGACTGACAGGCTATCAGAAAGAGAAGGCGTTGCTGTATGTGTCGCTCCGTGACGCATACGAGCGTCTGTACCGTTATGAATCGAACAGGCGCGAGGAAAACCCGCAGTGGCGTGAGCATCTGAACACCTGCTATGACGAGTTTGTCATGCGCTACGGCAACCTCAACGCCAAGCAGAACGTGAAACTGGTGGTGATGGATGCAGGAGGACGCGACATCCTTTCGCTGGAACGTGCGGAGGACGGCAGGTTCGTCAAGGCGGACATTTTCGAGCGTCCCGTTTCCTTCTCGGTAGAGAGCCATGCCAACGTAAGCTCTCCCGAAGAGGCACTCTCCGCATCGCTCAACAAGTTCGGCACGGTCAATCTCGACTATATGCGGGAGATAACCGACAGTACGGAGGAGGGATTGCTTGACGCCCTCAAAGGACGCATCTTCTACAACCCGCTCGTAACCGGTTACGAGATAAAGGACAGGTTCATCGCCGGGAACGTGATAGAGAAGGCGGAACGCATCGAGGCATGGATGGGCGACAACCCCGAAAACGGGCGTATGCCGGAAGTGAAGCAGGCGTTGGAGGCTCTGAAAGAAGCCGAGCCGCCGCGCATCGCTTTTGAAGACCTCGACTTCAATTTCGGGGAACGCTGGATTCCGACGGGCGTATATGCCGCCTACATGAGCCGTCTTTTTGACACGGACGTGAAAATCGCCTACTCCGCAAGCATGGACGAATTTTCGGTGGCGTGCGGCTACCGCACCATGAAAATCACGGACGAGTTTTTAGTGAAGGGCTATTACCGGAACTATGACGGCATGCACCTGTTGAAACACGCCCTGCATAACACCTGCCCGGATATGATGAAGTCCATAGGAAAGGATGAACACGGAAACGACATCAAGGTACGCGACAGCGAGGGCATACAGCTCGCCAACGCCAAGATTGACGAAATCCGTAACGGGTTCTCGGAATGGCTGGAAGAGCAGTCGCCGCAGTTCAAGGAACGGCTGACGACGATGTACAACCGCAAGTTCAACTGTTTCGTGCGCCCGAAATATGACGGCTCACACCAGACCTTTCCGGACCTCAACCTCAAAGGGCTGGCAAGCAGGGGTATCAAGAGCGTCTATCCGTCGCAGATGGATTGCGTCTGGATGCTCAAACAGAACGGCGGTGGCATCTGCGACCACGAAGTCGGTACAGGCAAGACGCTGATAATGTGCATTGCAGCGCATGAGATGAAGCGTCTGAACTTGGCGCACAAACCGATGATTATCGGGCTGAAAGCCAATGTCGCGGAGATTGCCGCCACCTATCAGGCGGCATACCCGAACGCGCGGATTCTCTATGCCTCGGAGAAGGACTTTTCGACCGCCAACCGCGTGCGTTTCTTCAACAACATCAAGAACAACGACTATGATTGCGTCATCATGTCGCACGACCAGTTCGGCAAGATTCCGCAGTCGCCGGAGTTGCAGCAGCGCATCCTGCAAGCGGAGCTTGACACGGTGGAGGAAAACCTCGAAGTCTTGCGGCAGCAGGGCAAGAACGTATCGAGGGCGATGCTGAAAGGTCTGGAAAAGCGCAAGCACAACCTTGAAGCGAAGCTGGAGAAGGTGGAACACGCCATCAAGTCGCGCACGGACGACGTGGTGGACTTCAAGCAGATGGGCATCGACCATATTTTTATTGACGAATCGCATCAATTTAAGAACTTGACTTTCAACACGCGGCATGACCGTGTGGCTGGTTTGGGCAACTCGGAAGGAAGCCAGAAAGCCCTGAATATGCTTTTTGCCATCCGCACCATACAAGAGCGCACGGGTAAGGACTTGGGGGCGACGTTCCTATCCGGCACGACCATCAGCAACTCGCTGACGGAACTGTACCTGCTCTTCAAGTACCTGCGCCCGAAGGAACTGGAACGGCAGGATATCCGGTGCTTTGACGCATGGGCGGCTATCTTCGCCAAGAAGACGACCGATTTCGAGTTCAACGTGACGAACAACGTGGTGCAGAAGGAGCGTTTCCGCTACTTCATCAAAGTGCCGGAGCTTGCCGCCTTCTACAACGAGATAACCGACTACCGCACGGCAGAGGATGTGGGTGTGGATCGTCCGCACAAGAACGAGATACTGCACCATATACCGCCCACGCCGGAGCAGGAGGACTTCATTCAAAAACTGATGCAGTTCGCCAAGACGGGCGACGCCACGCTGCTCGGTAGACCGCCCCTGTCGGAAACGGAAGAGAAGGCAAAGATGCTGATCGCCACCGATTACGCACGGAAGATGGCTCTCGATATGCGCATGATAGACCCGAACTACGAAGACCACCCCGACAACAAGGCTTCCCACTGTGCCAAGACGATTGCGGAGTATTACCATAAATACGACGCGCAGAAAGGCACGCAGTTCGTGTTCTCGGATCTGGGGACGTACCAGCCGGGCGACGGGTGGAACGTGTACAGTGAGATAAAGCGGAAGCTGACGGAGGACTACGGCATACCGGCAAGCGAGGTGCGCTTCATTCAGGAGTGCAAGACCGACAAGGCGCGCAAGGCGGTGATAGACGCCATGAACGCCGGAACGGTGCGCGTGCTGTTCGGTTCCACCTCCATGCTCGGAACGGGCGTGAATGCGCAAAAAAGGTGTGTCGCCATCCATCATTTGGATACGCCTTGGCGACCGTCCGACCTGCAACAGCGTGACGGACGGGGAGTCAGGGCAGGCAACGAGATTGCCAAGCATTTTGCCGGGAACAATGTGGATGTCATCATCTACGCGGTGGAAAAGTCGCTGGACAGCTACAAGTTCAACCTGCTGCACTGCAAGCAGACGTTCATCTCGCAGCTTAAAAGCGGGGCGATGGGCGCGCGTACCATCGACGAGGGGGCGATGGACGAGAAATCGGGCATGAATTTCTCGGAGTACATGGCGTTGCTCTCCGGCAATACCGACCTTTTGGACAAGGCGAAACTGGAGAAGCGTATCGCATCGCTTGAAGGGGAACGCAAGTCGTTCAACAAGGGCAAGCGCGATTCGGAGTTCAAGCTGGAAGCCAAGACGGGGGAACTGCGTAACAACACGGCTGTCATCGAAGCCATGACGGAAGATTGGAACCGCTTTCTTTCCGTTGTGCAGACGGACAAGGAGGGCAACCGCCTGAATGCGGTCAAGGTGGACGGCGTGGATTCTACCGATGAAAAGGTTATCGGAAAGCGTTTGCAGGAGATAGCCAAGAACGCCACTACGGGCGGGCTGTACAAGCCTGTCGGGGAACTTTACGGCTTTCCGATAAAGGTGGTAAGCGAGAGGATACTCAAAGAGGGGCTGGAGTTTACCGATAACCCGCTTCGTGGTGGAGGGAAACTACAAGTACACCTACAACAACGGGCATCTGGCGATGGCTGATTCGGTAGCCGCCGCACGTAATTTCCTGAACGCATTGGAGCGGATTCCGTCCATAATCGACCAGTACAAGGGAAAGAACGAGGTGCTGGAAAAGGAAGTTCCGCAGTTGCAGGAGATAGCGGGCAAGGTATGGAAAAAGGAGGACGAACTGAAACAGCTTAAGTCCGAACTTGCCGCACTTGACCGAAAGATACAGCTGGAACTTGCGCCGCCTACGCAGGAAGCCGACGAAAAAGAAAAGGATGGACAGGAGGTCAAGCCTGTTTCGGAAGGTGTACGGAGCATATCGCCACAACAAACTGATGATGCACCGCAGATACGCAGCCCGGTGAATGAGCGAAATCCAACGGGCAACATCATTGGCGACCATGTCATCATCGGACGACCGGGTTTTCAGTTAAAGAATAAAAACCGATCGAAAGGGATAAAAATTTAAAATTAGGAATTTTATATAAAATATTAATAGGGGCTATCCAAAAGGTCTAAAAGTAAATCATATCCCCTCTGCAAGTATCTGTAGGAGAGTGATTGCAAGACTTTCTTTCTTTTTGGGCAGCCTCTATTAAATTTATTTGCTCTTTCTTGATTTATGTTTATAAACATTATACCAAAAACATTCCAACTAACCTTGTTTATGTTTTGTCAGCCACCATTTGCACAACCATATTTGACTCCCAAAGAGAATGAATTCGATAAGATAACTTGCTGCATACCCACAATAAGGGGCTAAATAGAATACGAATGGGAAATAGATAACAGCACCGACAACAGATTGCGTTATGTAGTTGGTTAAACTCATTTTACCATAAAGCTGTAATGTGGAAACCGCTTTATTTGACACATTCCTTATGACACAATAATATGAACGAGAATATTTCTACAGAATCATCAGTAAAACAGAAAAAAATACTAATTTTGTTTTTGATGATCCTTCCAAAAGGAATTAGAAAAAATGTCTAATTCTAACTTATAGAGGAAAAAGCAACAATTAAATATTAAAGAATAAAAGATACGAAAAATATGACGCCAAAAGAGATACTACAAAAATGGATTGACTGCTTCAACGCCGCCGATGCAGTCGCTTTGGCAAACTTATACGCTCAGGATGCCATAAACCATCAAGTCGCAAACACCCCAGTTATAGGAAAAACAGCTATCCATGAAATGTTTGTAAATGAATTTGCAACCTCAAAAATGGTTTGTATTGTTGAGCATATATTCGAGGATGGAGAATGGGCTATCATGGAATGGAAAGATCCGCTCGGGTTGCGAGGATGCGGATTCTTTCATGTGCAAAACGATAAAATAGTTTTCCAAAGAGGTTATTGGGATAAGCTCAGCTTTCTCAAACAGCACGGTTTACCCGTAGAGAATAGTGATGAAAATCCAAACACATAACACCGTCCGATATGGGAATCATCATTCATTCTTTAGAGTCCGTTTCTTTCAAAGATTTGTATGCGGCATTCTCATCTGCATTCAAAGATTATGATTTCTCTTTGAATGCGGATGAATTGCGACGCATGCTCGACCGACGAGGATACAATCCACAACTATCTTTCGGAGTATTTTTCGAAGGACGGCTGATTTCTTTTGTGCTTAACGGAACAGGCATGTACAACAACATCTTGACTGCCTATGACACAGGGACGGGAACCGTACCTTCATTCCGGGGATTACACCTAACCCAAAAAATATTCACTTTCAGCCTCGAATTGATATGTCAACAAGGAGTTCGGCAATATGTACTGGAAGTTTTGCAACACAATCACAAAGCAATAAAAATATATCGCAAATTAGGCTTTGAAACACAGAGAAATTTCAACTACTACTCTGCCAAACTGAGCGATATTGTTCCTGTATTGCAAGTAAACCATACCGCATGTCGCATACTCCCATCGGATTTAAAAAACTGCCTTAACCAAACGGCCTGGTTCGATTTTCATCCTTCATGGCAAAATGACAGGGCTTCACTGGAACGCGGAATCGACAATTTGGACATATTGGGAGCTTATGAAAGAGAAGAACTTGTCGGATTTGTTATCTTTGAACCGGCATCTGGCGATATTTCATCCCTCGCAGTTGCAAAAGATTACCGGCGTAAAGGAATAGGCAAGTCTTTGCTTAAAAGTGCTGTCAGTCATTTTCAAAGCGATGTACTCAAATTTACTAATGTTGATTGCGATTGTGAATCAGTCACTGGTTTCTTGTCATCATTAGGACTTACCCCAAAAGGACAACAGTTTGAAATGGTCAGAAAAATTTAACCTACATTTATATGAATAGCCCTCATCATCAAATAACAAATTAATAATACCAAATAAAAATACGTATAGATTAAAAAAGTTCTTTGTGCTTTTGTCAGGGAACTTTTTTTTTTTTTTTTTCGTAAATTTGCGTTCAATTATGCGGCAGTAATAATATACATATTAATACGAGTTAAGAATCCTGTAGTTTTCTACATGCTACGAGGAGGTATTAAAAGGTGCGTTTCGGCAATGCATCTATTGTAGTATATTATTGCTTAATCAAATGAACATTATAAATTTAGGAATTCTTGCTCACATTGATGCAGGAAAAACTTCCGTAACCGAAAATCTGCTATTTGCCTGCGGAGCAACGGAAAAGCGCGGCAGTGTTGATAAAGGTGACACCATAACAGACTCTATGGATATAGAAAAACGTAGAGGAATTACTATTCGGGCTTCTACGACATCTATTGTTTGGAATGGTGTGAAATGCAATATCATTGACACTCCGGGACACATGGATTTTATTGCAGAGGTGGAGCGGACATTCAAAATGCTTGATGGTGCAGTCCTCATATTATCGGCAAAGGAAGGCATACAAGCACAAACAAAGTTGCTGTTCAAGACTTTGCAAAAACTGCAAATCCCGACAATTATATTTATCAATAAGATTGATCGTGCCGGCGTAAATCTTGAGCGTTTATATCTGGACATAAAAACAAATCTGTCGCAAGACGTCTTGTTTATGCAAACGGTTGTCGATGGAGTCGTTTACCCGATTTGCACCCCAACAGATATAAGGGCAGAACACAAAGAATTTGTATGCAACCATGACGACGATATATTAGAACTATATTTGGCGGATAAAGAAATCTTACCGGCAGATTATTGGAATGCGATAATCGCTCTTGTGGCAAAAGCCAAAGCCTATCCGGTCTTGCATGGATCAGCAATGTGCAATATTGGCATCAATGAGTTGTTAGACGCCATCATTTCTTTTATATTTCCTCCGGCATCAGTCCCCAATAGACTTTCAGCTTATCTTTATAAAATAGAACATGACCCCAAAGGGCATAAAAGAAGTTTTCTAAAAATTATTGACGGAAGGCTGAGACTTCGAACCGTTATAAAAGTCAATGATTCTGAAAAATTCATCAAGATTAAAAATCTAAAAACCATTTATCAGGGCAAAGAGATAAATGTTGATGAAGTGGTTGCTAATGATATCGCAATTATAGAAGATATAGAAGAATTAAGAATCGGAGATATTTAGGTGTTAAACCTTGTCTGATTCAAGGATTATCTCATCAGCATCCCGCCCTCAAATCTTCTGTCCGACCAGACAAGCCCGAAGAGAGAAGCAAGTTGATATCCGCTCTAAATGTATTGTTTATTGAAGACCCGTCTCTGTCCTTTTCCATAAATTCATATAGTGATGAATTGGAAATCTCGTTATATGGTTTAACCCAAAAAGAAATCATACAAACATTGCTGGAAGAACGATTCTCCGTAAAGCCCCATTTTGATGAAATCAAGACTATCTACAAAGAACGACCTAAAAAGAAGGTGAATAAGATTATCCATATCGAAGTCCCTCCCAACCCTTACTGGGCCTCCATAGGACTGACTCTTGAACCTTTACCGATAGGGTCAGGGTTGCAAATCGAAAGTGAAATCTCCTTTGGTTATCTGAACCATTCTTTTCAAAATGCCGTTTTTGAAGGAATCCGTATGTCTTGCCAATCGGGATTGCATGGATGGGAAGTGACGGATTTGAAAGTAACCTTTACTTATGCCCTTTATTATAGTCCGATAAGTACCCCTGCCGATTTTAGACAATTGTCTCCTTATGTCTTCAGGTTGGCTTTGCAACAATCAGGAGTGGATATTCTCGAACCGATGCTCTATTTTGAGTTACAGATACCACAAGTAGCAAGTTCCAAAGCTATTACAGATCTGCAAAAAATGATGTCTGAGATTAAAGGTATCAGTTGTAATAATGAGTGGTGTCTTATTGAAGGGAAAGTTCCATTAAATACAAGTAAAGACTATGCCTCAGAAGTAAGTTCATACACTAAAGGCTTAGGCACTTTTATGGTTAAGCCGTGTGGGTATCAAATAACAAAAGGCGGTTATTCTGATAATACCCGTATGGAAGAAAAGGATAAACTTTTATTCATGTTTGAAAAATCAGTATCATCAAAATAATGGAACGATCCAGGAATTTCTATAAGACAATACGGTTGGGGTATATACTTATCTCCGTTCTTATCGGATGTATAGCATATAATAGCTTCTATGAATGGCAGGAGATAGAAGCATTAGAACTTGACAATAAAAAAAATAGACGAGTTCCGAAAAGAGATAAACAATATCAATATTCAAATGATAAAATTCTCTCTATTTGGTGAAACAATACTGGAATGGAACGATAAAGATATCGAACATTACCATGCACAGCGTATGGCAATGGACAGTATGCTCTGCCGTTTCAAAGCTACCTATCCGGCAGAGCGTATAGACAGCGTACGCCATCTTCTCGAAGATAAGGAACGGCAGATGTGCCAAATCGTGCAGATACTTGAACAGCAACAAGCCATCAACGATAAGATACCCCGTCAAGTACCCGTAATCGCGCAGAAAAGTGTGCAAGAACAACCCAAGAAACCTAAACGAAAAGGATTCTTGGGCATCTTCGGCAAAAAGGAAGAAGCGAAACCAACTGTGACTACCACGATGCACCGTCCTTTAACCGGAATATGAGAACCGAACAACAGGCGCAAAGCCGTCGCTTATCGGTTCATGCCGATAGCCTTGCCGCACGAAATGCGGAACTTAACAGGCAACTGCAAGGACTGGTTGTTCAAATAGACGGGAAAGTACAAACTGACCTACAAAAGCGGGAAGCCGAGATAACAGCCATGCGGGAACGGTCGTTCATTCAGATTGGGGGCTTGACAGGGTTCGTTATACTGCTACTGGTCATATCATATATCATCATACACCGAAATGCCAACCGCATCAAGCGATATAAACAGGAAACCGCAGATTTAATTGAGCGACTGCAACAAATGGCAAAGCGAAACGAGGCACTGATAGCCTCTCGCAAGAAAGCCGTTCATACCATTACCCATGAATTACGTACACCACTGACGGCAATAACGGGTTATGCCGGACTGATGCGGAAAGACTGCAATACGGATAAAACCGGGACGTATATCCGAAACATTCAGGAATCTTCTGACCGCATGCGTGAAATGCTGAACACCCTGCTGAATTTTTTCCGGCTGGACAACGGCAAGGAACAGCCTAATTTCTCCGCATGTAGGATTTCCGCAATCACACATACGCTCGAAACGGAGTTTATGCCAATCGCCATAAACAAAGGACTGACTCTGACAATACATTGCCACAAGGATGCCTTTGTATGTACAGATAAGGAACGCATCTTGCAAATCGGGAACAACCTGCTGTCCAACGCTATCAAGTTCACGGAGAACGGCAGTGTTTCTTTGCGGGCAGATTATGATAACGGTCTGCTGAAACTTATCGTCGAAGATACGGGTACAGGTATGACCGAAGAGGAACAGCAACGGGTATTCGGGGCGTTTGAACGTCTGTCAAACGCTGCCGCAAAGGATGGCTTCGGATTAGGTCTTTCCATTGTTCAGCGTATTGTGACAATGCTCGGCGGCACAATCCGTCTGGAGAGCGATAAAGGCAAAGGTAGCCGTTTCACGGTGGAAATCCCCATGCAGACAGCCGAGGAACTACCGGAACGGATAAATCAAACACAGGTTCATCATAACCATACATTCCACGATGTGGTTGCCATCGACAATGACGAAGTGCTGCTCCTGATGCTGAAAGAAATGTATGCACAGGAAGGGATACACTGCGATACCTGCACCAATGCTGCGGAGCTGATGGAACTGATACGAAAAAAGGAATACAGCCTTCTTCTGACGGATCTGAATATGCCGGATATAAACGGTTTCGAGTTGCTGGAACTGTTGCGCACTTCCAACGTTGGCAATTCAAGGGATATCCCGGTAATCGTGACAACCGCTTCGGGCAGTTGCGGCAAAGAGGAACTTATAGAACATGGATTCACAGAATGCCTGTTCAAGCCGTTCTCCATATCTGAACTGATGGAGATTTCAAATAAATGCGCCATGAATGCGGCACAAAATGAAAAGCCGGGTTTCACCTCCCTGCTATCCTACGGCAATGAAGCCGTCATGCTGGAGAAATTGATAACGGAAACAGAAAAGGAAATGCAGTCGCTCAGGTATGCGGAACAACGGAAAGACCTTCCGGAACTGGACGCCCTAACACACCACCTGCGCAGCTCTTGGGAGATACTCCGTGCCGACAGACCGTTGAGGGAACTTTATAAACTGATTCATCACAATGGCACACCTGACGACAAAGCAATAGGCAATGCCGTAAGAGCTGTGCTGGATAAGGGTTCGGAGATAATCCGGCTGGCAAAAGAAGAAAGGAAGAAATACAACAATGGATAAGATAAAAATCATCGTGGTGGAGGACAACATCGTGTATTGCGAGTTTGTCTGTAACCTGCTGGCACGTGAGGGATTCCGTACCGTGCAGGCTTTCCACCTCTCGACAGCGAGGAAACTTCTGCAACAAGCCGCTGACGGGGACATCGTGGTTTCAGACCTGCGCCTACCTGACGGCAATGGTATCGACCTGTTGCGTTGGATGCGCAAAGAGGGTATGACGCAGCCGTTCATCATCATGACCGACTATGCCGAAGTGCATACGGCGGTTGAAAGTATGAAACTCGGCTCGCTGGACTACATACCCAAACAACTCGTGGAGGACAAACTCGTGCCTCTTCTCCGTACCATACTGAAAGAGCGGAATATCGGGCGGAGCCGTATGCCCGTGTTTGCCCGTGACGGTTCCGCCTTCCGGAAAATCATGCACCGGATAAGGCTGGTAGCACCAACCGACATGAGCGTACTGATATTCGGAGAGAACGGCACGGGCAAGGAGCATATCGCCCACCATCTGCATGATAAAAGCAAACGTTCCGGCAAGCCGTTCGTGGCTGTGGACTGCGGATCGTTAAACAAAGAGCTTGCTCCATCGGCATTTTTCGGACACGTCAAAGGCGCATTCACCGGTGCGGACAGTGCCAAGAAAGGATATTTCCATGAAGCCGAAGGCGGCACGCTGTTTTTGGACGAAGTGGGCAACCTCGCACCGGAAACCCAACAGATGCTTCTGCGTGCCATACAGGAGCGGCGATACCGCCCCGTTGGTGACAGGACGGATAGAAGTTTCAATGTCCGTATTATCGCTGCCACCAACGAGAATCTGGAAAAGGCGGTCAATGAAAAGCGTTTCCGGCAGGACTTGCTGTACCGTCTGCACGACTTCGATATAACCGTTCCGCCGCTGCGTGATTGTCAGGAAGACATCATGCCGCTGGCAGAGTTTTTCCGCGAGATTGCCAATAATGAATTGGAGTGCAAGGTTAGCGGATTCAGCTCCGAAGCACGGAAAGCGTTGCTGACCCATTCATGGCCGGGCAACGTGCGCGAGCTTCGGCAGAAAATCATGGGCGCGGTGTTGCAGGCACAGACGGGACTTGTCACGAAAGAGCATCTGGAACTTGGGATAACCGAAACAACCTCTATTACCGGCTTCTCCCTACGCAACGATGAGGAAGATAAAGAGCGGATTCTGCGTGCTTTGAAGCAGGCTGACGGGAACCGGAAGGTCGCTGCCGAATTGCTTGGAATAGGCAGGACAACACTCTATAATAAACTGGAAGAATATGGATTGAAGTATAAATTTGAGCAACCATAGCCCGCAATTCGCTGAAAATGGCTATCTTTGCATGACATATTAGAAGGTAACGGCGACTGGCAGAGCCTTTTGCCGCCTATATATAACATAAGACCGCAAGGCGTTTCGAGCGAAAATCTGGTAAATTGACACTACGGAGACGATTGCGTGATGCTTATGCTATGCCTACGCATAGCGTGCATTCACGTACTCTCCGTAAAAGGCTTTACCAGAGCCGTCGCTCGAAAGTAGTGTGATTTGCACGCTACTTTTTTGTCCTTGCCCAACGAAAGGAAACGATAATGGGTAAAGTACAGATTCTTGCCGTCCTCACGATGGACGGTTGTCAAAGCTCCGAGTTATGTTGCAAAGCGTATAAGGAACTGCGCCTTGAAGATTGCGGCATCAATAAGATAAGGGAAAACGCCCTTTATCATATCACACCGGATTATTCCATATCTATGCTTGACGAATGGCGGAAATCCACAACAGACATCTGCTATCTGGCAGAAGTCACTCCTGAAAAGGCGGACTACATCAACGGGCTGCTGCGTATGCGTGTGGTGGATGAAATCATACTTTACACGATTCCTTTCATTGCCGGAACGGGAAAGCGTTTCTTCCAGTCCGCCTTGCCACAGGGACAATGGACGCTGACCTCACAGAAGGTGTACCGCAACGGAGTGGTCCGCCATATCTATAAAGCGTGCGTTTGATGTCCGGAAAGTGGACGAATGTTCAGTAAATGAACACTTTAAGCTGAATACAATTCCTGTCGGATAAATAAATTGAGAAATTATCACACTGAAATCCAGCACCTTGCAGAGAGCGTGCCGGATTTTTTCTTTTATGTACACGCTTTTTGCCAATCATATTCATGTGCGCATACCGAAAAACAGAGTGTAAAATTTCAAAATTGACAGGACATGAATTATTTCTTATTGGCGGAAACCGAGTTCTTCCGCCGTATAAACGAAGCCGGGGACTGCAATATGGAAACGGCATACACGGCTTTCGCCACGCAAGTGATCGAACTATGCAGCGGCAATGTGGACACCAACCGCACCATCATTGCGCTGGCTTACATTGAAATCGAGTTGCAGCACCATCCCGTGCGCAATCTTCCCGAAGAAAAGAGGGAGGTTGCAGCCTACATCAGCAAGGCACTCTCTTTCGTGAGGAAGATGCAGAAGTTCCTTGCCGCTCCCCAAGTGCCACCACTAATCCCCATCCGTACATCCTCCGACAACACAACCGAAAATCCCGCCTCACCCCTGCAATGGACGGGCAACGCCATCGACCTCGTGGAACTTATCTACGGCATCAACGAGATGGGCTGCATCAACAACGGCAACATGCCGCTCAAACAGCTGGCCCCGCTTCTCTACAAGATTTTCGGGGTTGAATCAAAGGACTGCTACCGCTTCTATATAGACATCAAACGCCGGAAGAACGAAAGCCGCACCTATTTCCTTAACAGAATGCAGGAGAAACTGAACGAGAGAATGCTCCGCGACGAAGAAATGGAGCGCATGAGAAGATAAAAAATATCCATTATAAATAAAAAGACAGGATGCATGTATTCCTGTCTTTTTAGTTTATATTTGATTACATACTAATTAGTTCTATATGAAACCTTTCAATCCGATAAAGATAAACTGCAAAACATTATGTCTGGGAAATAATAGAACAATTAGTGCTATTAGCATTTATAATTACTACGAACGATGAAACAACTACTTTAAGATTGATCTATAAAAATCGCCACTTTGCAGTTTGTTTTTTGTGTAAAATTCGCCAATTAAAAAATTATGATTATCTTTGCACTATAATTCATAAAGGTATGGAAACAGTAAATAGAATACTTCAAGAGAAGATTACTGCACGAATCGCGCCCAATAAAGCAGTATTAATTTTTGGTGCCCGCCGTGTTGGTAAAACGGTAATGATGCGTAAAATTGTGGACAACTATTCAGGTAGGACTATGATGCTCAACGGTGAAGACTACGACACATTAGCACTTTTGGAGAATCGCTCAATTGCCAATTATCGACATTTGCTGGATGGTATTGATTTGCTGGCTATTGATGAGGCACAGAACATACCACAAATCGGTAGTATTCTGAAGTTGATAGTTGATGAAATACCGGGAATAAGCGTCTTGGCAAGTGGTTCTTCATCATTCGATTTACTGAATAAGACTGGTGAACCGTTGGTAGGTCGCAGTACGCAATTTTTACTTACTCCTTTTTCGCAACGGGAAATAGCACAAATAGAAACCCCTTTTGAAACTCGTCAGAATCTTGAAGCCCGTTTAATTTACGGTTCATATCCTGAAGTAGTAATGATGGAGAACTATGAACGTAAAACAGACTATTTACGCGATATTGTAGGTGCATACCTGCTTAAAGATATCTTAGCAATTGACGGCTTAAAAAATTCGAGCAAGATGCGCGATCTGCTTCGATTGATAGCTTTTCAGTTGGGCAGTGAAGTTTCTTACGATGAGTTAGGTAAACAGCTCAGCATGAGCAAAACAACAGTTGAAAAATATCTTGACCTCTTGGAGAAAGTATTCGTTATATATCGTCTTGGGGCTTACTCGCGCAATCTTCGCAAGGAGGTGACGAAAGCTGGGAAGTGGTATTTCTATGATAATGGCATTCGAAATGCTATTATAGGTGCTTTTTCACCATTGGCTATTCGGCAGGATGTTGGTGCATTGTGGGAGAACTATATCATCGGAGAGCGTCGTAAGGCGAATTTCAACGAAGGGCTGCATAAGGAGTTCTATTTTTGGCGTACTTACGATAAACAAGAGATTGATCTTATCGAAGAGAATCCTAATAATCTGACCGCATTGGAATTTAAATGGGGGAACAAGATGCCGACTGTTCCAAAAGTATTTCAAGAAGCATATCCACACGTAGAGTTTCATGTGGTGAACAGGGAAAATTATTTAGAATTTGTGTAATGTAAAAATTTATAAGAGTATGTATTTAAGCCGGTTGCATATTAGTAAGTTTAGAGTATTCGATGATATCACCTTGTATTTCAAGAATGGTATAAATATACTGATTGGAGAAAATAATTCGGGAAAAACCGCAATTATAGATGCCTTACGTATATGTCTCGGATGCGGTAAACCAGATAACTTTATTTATGTGCAAGACGGAGATTTACATGTTAATCCGGAAAATCCTTCAGAAATCAACACAGTCATACAATTTGACTTGATATTTGAATTTGGAGATGCGTCAATTGAAAGGGAATGTTTCTATGATTTCATATCACAAGATAAAGACAATCCTGACAAGCAAACGATACAGTTGCATTTGAAATTCATCCAAGAAAATAATGGGAAGAAAAAATATTTCAAACGAATAATATGGGGTGGAGACAACGAAGGGCAGCAAGTACCTTATGAATCTTTACAAGAAATCTTTTATACCTATTTAAGTCCACTAAGAGATGCCGTAAGTTGTCTGCGACCTTATTCATATGACAATAAAACATCGCAGTTATTCAACCAACTTACAAAATATGACAAAGGCAACGAAAGCATACCTCTGAATGAAGAAAAGAAAAAATCACTTGCAAAAAATCTATACCAAATCTTCGAGAATGATGCTTATGATTGGAAACATATTTTAACTACAGGAAAGAGCAAAGTTAATGAGCATCTTGAAGGTACAGGAATAACTCTAAAACATCCTGATATAGAAATGCGCTATGTAGGCCGAGAGTTCTCGGATGTTGTACGTGGTATCGAATTAAAATGTCCGGTTTATAAAACAGTCGAAGCCGGACAAGAACAGAAATACTTTACCCTATCTCAAAATGGTTTAGGTGAAAACAATCTTATTTTCACATCCGTTGTCTTAGGAGATCTTATCAACAGATGCGAAGACCATGCTTTGGAAATCTACAACGCTTTACTTGTGGAAGAGCCCGAAGCACACTTGCATCCACAGTATCAGAATACTTTCTTCGAGTATCTAAATGAATTACAAAGCAAAGGACTTCAAGTATTTGTAACATCGCACTCACCGACAATTACGGCTAAATCGGATGTCAATAATATTTCCATTTTGCAACGTAAACAAAGTATTATACAGTCATTTTCATTTGATGAATTATCGGAAGATGATTATCCGAAAGAAAGTAAACGACATTTGCGAAAATTCTTGGACACGACAAAAGCTCAATTATTTTTTGCTAACGGAGTGTTGTTGGTAGAAGGTGTCGCAGAAGCGATTATTATACCCATTCTCGCAAAGAAATTCTTGACCGAAAAAATCGACTTGTGTAAAAGTGGCATTGAATTAGTCAATATCGGAGGTGTCGCATTCAATCATTTTGGGTTATTATTTAACAATGATGATGAGAGAAAGCGACTATTGTCGAAATGTGCGATCATTACAGACAGCGATCCCAAAGACAATGGAGATATATCTGACAGAGCGCAAAAAGCAAAGGATTTAGAGAAACATAACCTGAAAGTATGTTTGGCTACACACACTCTTGAGCATGATTTATTCGAACAATCTGAGCGTAACAAAGCTATAATGCGAGATGTATATCGAAAAATACATGCTCAAACAGATGATTTAAGTGGTGATTTTAATGTCTCTACTTTAATGAAAAAACTCAAATCTAATAAAGATAAAGCGGAATTTGCATTACAACTTTGTGATAGATTAGAAACCGAAGTAGCGTTCGATGTACCTGATTATATAAAGGATGCTATTTTGTTCATAGCCCCTTCAGAATAAAAGTATGGATATTCAATTATCAGCACAACAACAAGCTGTTGTAGGTTGCAACGAGCCGAGAATTGTCGTGAAAGCCTGTCCGGGAAGTGGAAAGACTTTCTCTGTGGCTGCGCGTATGGCAAAACTTTTACGAGAGAATAATTTATCGAGACACCGAGGAATTGCAGCCATATCTTTTACCAACACTGCATGTGAGGTTATACAAAAAGAACTTAAAGAGACATTCGGTTGTCGAAATATAGGTTATCCTTCATTTATAGGGACGATTGATAGTTTTATAAATACTTACATATTTCTGCCTTATGCCCATTTAGTTATGGGATGTGATTGTCGTCCTGAAATAGTAGGAACCGCATTTAATAAATGGTTTGATTATGATCCGACCCAAACAAGATATATTAGGGGTAAGCACGGTGAACGAATAATTACATCTCGTGATACCAACTACTATTTCGATCTCATATCATTTGGGCTTAATGACCAATTATTGCGATTAGCCCCATATCAGTCATATCATTTCGGAAAAGCGGATTGGGATAATCCCAATAAGAAAGATGGTTCACCTAAAAAGATTATATCTGAATTGAAAGAGATGAAATGGAAACATTTCAATGCAGGCAAGTTCAATCAGGCAGATGCGATATATTTTACATTCAGAATATTAGATAAATATCCTTCAATAACACAAAATCTTGTCCGTAGATTTCCTATATTGATAATTGATGAAGCTCAAGACACAACAGAGTTGCAAATGGCTATAATTGATAAATTATCTCAATATGGAGCGGAATCTATTATGTTGATTGGGGATCCTGACCAAGCAATTTTTGAATGGAATACTGCCAGTCCACATTTATTTATGGAAAAATACAATAATCCAGATTGGCATTCATTGGATTTGTCGGAAAATAGACGTAGCTCCGAAAAAATATGTCAATTAGCTAATCGTTTCTCAGGAAATGAAATGTGTTCAATAGCAAGTGACAAGGATTACACAGACGAGCCATGTATTAAAGGGCATCTCGACACGCCGGAATCTGTCAATCAAATTACGAATCATTTCATCGAAAAATGCAATGAGATGGGATTGGATGAATCTGAATATGCAGTTGTATTTCGAGGACAAAAGTTTGGCGAAACAAACTTTGGATTAGTAAACAATGATAGCTCATCAAGACAGAATAGTCCGTGGATAAACGGACACTACGGCGTTAGAGATATTGTATATGGAAAATATTTGATTGATCATGGAAAATATACTGACGGACTATCTCTTATAGAAAAAGGTTGCTATAAAATAACAAAGCGAGTACGGTATGTTCCCGCAAGTACAATACGAAAAGAAATAGGGGAAGTAGGGTTTAGAAGACATAGAGCAGAAATGGTTGAGTTTATTCAAAAATTACCTTCAACGAATAATACACTGTCTAATTGGATTACGGAACTTCAACAAACGGGCATAAATCTAACTGTTGATTTGGGCAAGGCGAATGTCCGTATTGAATCGCTTTTTAGAACAGTAAATCATCTCTTTCGGCAAGAGCGACCTTACCTGAAAACAATTCATTCGGTAAAAGGCATGACATTGGAGGCTATTTTAGTATTTCTATCTAAAAAAGCTGTCAGCACGAACTATGCAACGATTTTGAATAATCCTGCAAAGTATTCTGTTGACAATAATGAAGAACTCCGCATTGTGTATGTTGCATGTACACGACCTAAAAAAAATGTTATGGATAGCCGTTCCATCAGACGATATCGATTGTTGGAGAAATAAATTGTTCTAAGCAAAAACAGATGATGCGATATTGTTTGCCATCATCTGTTTTTGCTTTATATTTAACTACTTGGTAATAATATGCTTATAACGGGGCAGAACAAGGTATCAAACTTGTCCCGCCCGTTTCCGTTACCGACTGCCTCCTGTCGGCTATTTCTGCTGCAACAGATGTTTCAGATTTTCGTCATTAGCGATGCGTTCCAACTCTTCCTGAACAATCTGTTTCACCTCCTCCTTGATGCGCCTGTAATTCGCCTGCACTGTTTCCTTCATGCAGTCTTTGCCATCCTCGTCCGTGAAGTCGGTAATGATGGGTATCGGCTTGTAGGCTTTCTCCTCGCGTTTCACCTTCTCGGCATCCACGACAATCTCACAGTGGAAAATCTTCTGCTCGATACGCTCGTTGAAGTTGTCGGACACCGAACCGACAAACATGCCCTGCGTCAATCCGGAAATCTTGCTCGGCGGGATAAGCGCGTCCATCTGCGTGTTGATGGATGTAGAAACGTCCTGCCGGTTGATAGAGATAGACTGCCGTTTTTGCAACACCTTTCCGAACCGCTCCGAAAGCGTCTTGGCGGTTTCGCCCACCACCTGACCGGAGAAGATATTTCCGACAGTATTCATCACGACTTTGGCTTCTTTATCGCCATAGTCACGCACCAACTGGCTGAAATCCTGAAATCCCAGACATACGGCAACCTTGTTGCTTCGTGCGGTGGCGATAAGGTTGTCCAGCCCCTTGAAATATATCGTCGGAAGCTCGTCGATGATAACTGACGACTTCAACATCCCTTTCTTGTTGATGAGCTTCACGATACGGGAATTATACAGACCGAGAGCCGCCCCGTAAATGTTCTGACGGTCCGGATTGTTGCCCACACAGAGGATTTTCGGCTCTTCGGGATTGTTGATGTCCAGCGTGAACTCGCTGTCCGACATCACCCAATAGAGCTGCGGGGAAATCATGCGTGACAGTGGAATTTTCGCCGATGCGATCTGCCCCATCAACTGCTCGGCAGCCCCTCCGAGCCATGCGTCCATGAACGGTGAGAGATAGTTCTCCAGTTCGGGATAAGAGGTCAGAATCGGGAAAATATCCTCATAGCGGCGGTTCAGGAACTCGATGGCATGGGGGAACGTGCAATACTTGCCGTTCTGAAAAATTTTAAGATACCAGATGATAGCCGCGAAAAGGATGATGGGCGATTCCACAAAGAAGTCGCCCTGCTTCTGCACCCAACTTTTATTTAAGTTGAGCATGATGGTGTACGCGCTCTCGTAAGCGTCCGTGATGTCCTCCATGAAGTCCGGGTGAATGGGATTGCAACGGTGCGAGCGTCGCGGGTCGTCGAAGTTTATCACATAAAACTTCGGCTTCACCTTGTACCCCTCCGGGTGGTTGAGCAGATGATTATAGGCAATCGTGGACAAGTCACTGAATTTGAAATCATAGACATACATCGAGAAGCCCTTCTCAATCTGCTGCTTGATGAAATTGTTTACTACCGCGTATGACTTTCCGCTGCCCGGCGTACCCAACACGATGGACGCACGAAACGGATTCACGACATTGATCCAGCCGTTGTTCCAACGTTTCCTGTAATAAAAGCGTGTGGGCAGATTGACCGAATACTCGCTTTCGATAAGCCGTGTTTCCTGCATGAAGCTCTCGTTCTCGTTGTTGAACACGTCATCCATGAGGTTATGCTTCAACAGGCGGCTCATCCACAGACCGCCCATCAGCAGGCATACATAGCCCGTGCCTACGGTCAGCACGTAAAGCCCCGTCACCGCTTCAACCGGCAGCGGCAATGCCAGTATCCACCAATTGAGGAAGAACAGCACGAACCCTGCGGCAAGTGCCGTCCAGATTCTTCCCCAAGTGATTTTCTCTCCCTTCACACCCTTTGTCCCCAGACAGGACAGGGCAAGCAGGAGAACGGCAAACAGTTTCGTGTAGAGGATGGAACGGAACAGCCCCGCCGTGCGGTCGAAGTTCATCAGGATTCTGTCCACCACGCCGATGTCCACGCCCCATAGCCGTATGGCTTCATAGCAGAACCAGTACACGTTCATGACCACTAAAATAATACTCACGGCACGCAGAAAATCCATGATTTTCGCCAATGCCCTCAAATCGTCTTCTTGTTGTGACATAGATTGAAAATTTTTTGATTGTTGATACCTCGATTACATTCCCAAGCCCTTGCGCCTTTTCTTTTTCTTCTTGCGCTGCATCGCCCGGATAAAGGCTTCCTCCTCGGCATCCACTGCCGGACCTCGGGAGTGAGCAGACCGACACCGCCCACCGTGTCCTCGTGGTCGGATGCGGTCTGTCTGCGCATATCCTCTCCTGTTTCCACCGGAACGGACAGCGGAATCGGCGGCTGTCCGGCATAAGGCAGCGTGAAGTGTTCCTGCAAGGCGTTGGCGGAAAGCTCCTTGCCCATGCGCGAGCCATTCAGCACGCAGCCCGTGCGGTGGTCGATGAACGTGGCTCCGTAGATGCGTCCTTCCTCCGTATAGCGCAGCACGGTGTCGATACCCTTCTCCCTGAGCCGCGAAACGAACTTCTCCTTGTCATACGTGCCTTCAAGCACGGAAAGGACGGCGCGTTTTGTCATGTCGGCGAGTTTCCGGTCCTTAATCTCCTGCTTGGAACGGGCAAACTTCTTCTGCACGGCTTCATAGCCGGCGGACTTCCCGAAAAGCGAGGACTTGAACGGGTTGCCCGTCTTATTCCCGGCATCATCGGTGACGGAATAGACCAGCCCGTGATACTCGCGTCCGCGCACGTTTCCCCGCGCTTCCTCCACCGTCATATTATATAAGGAAAGGAGGGCGCGGTATTCACCCATCGTCTGGAAACGGTACTGTCCGTTCAGAGCCTTGACGGTATTCCCGATCTGCCTCTTCACGTCGCCCGCCGAAGCGTCCACCTTGCGCAGCGGGTTCTCTATCCGTTGATTCTTACGTTCCGCCGGGTGCAGCCCGTACTTTTGTTCCAGTTCCCGCCGGATGCGGTCGCTGCGACGGAAAAGGAAATCCTGATTGAGCCGCCTGCCTTTCTCATCCACATTGATTGTCACGATATGCAGATGGTGGCGGTCTATGTCCTCGTGCTTGACAACAAGGTACGGCTGGTTGCCGTAGCCGAGTTTCTCCAGATACTCGCGTGCGATGTCCTGCAATTCCGTGTCGGTCAGCACGTCGTCGGGATGCGGGTTGAGAGAGATATGGAGTACCGGTTTCTCCACCCTCGTATGCTCCGGCATACAGGCAAGAAAGCCCTCCATCGCCTTGCGTATGTCCACCGTCCCCGTGCCGTCATTGTAGATGCGGTTGGTGGTGAGCAGACGCCCTTTCGCCTCGTTGATCTTTTCCCCGTTGTAGGCAAGCGCGCCGTACAACGACTTTCCTACACTGATTTTTGCGACCATTTCGCCTCCATTTCCCTTGAAAGTTCCACAATCTGACGGCTCAGTTTCACGAGTTCGACGGTCTGTTGCTCCAGCTTGTAGAGCAACGCCATCGCCTTTTTCTCGGAAAAATGCAGCCTGAGTTCCTTCACGACTTGGTTGTAGTTCGTGCCTACCGCGCGGAACTGCGCATGGAAATCGGACAGTCTGGTGTAGTAATCCACCAGCGTCCTGTCCACTTTCAGCACCCTGAACGGCTGCCCGAAGAAGTGCGCCTTGATGAAAACCGACTTGGCGTAAACGCCCGACTTCTCGAACATGGCGAGGAAACGGTTGTGTTCCTCCTCGTTGAAACGGACGGTGTAGCGGAACACCGCCGGATCAAGTTTGGGATTTCTCCCGGTCTTGTTTCTTTTCTCTTTCATATAAACTTTGGATTTAGCGGATGGACGGCATAAGCCGCCGCTTCTTGGCACAGACACCGCAGGTTTGAAAGGCTTCCCGACTTCGGAGAGGAAGCCCGCCCCCTGCAAGGGCAAGTGCTTTTCGTGGCTGCTCAAAACGTTTGAGCGGCTGAAAAGACATCTTGCTATGTTCAGACGAACATAAAAATCCGTCGGGGACGGATTGGGGGAATACCTTTCAAACTCCGGGCTGCGCCACCTGCGGCGAACCCTGCCGTTCGGGTGCAAAGTTACGCCCTTAAAGCGGTATCGGACAGAGGCTTGCCCCGGACAATCAGTGCCAACCGGCGCAACATGCCGCCACTTGCCGGGGAAGTGGTGCGGATTCAAAAATATCCTTGTTTATTTGCAGCATGATTCAAGAAACGAACGATTTGAAGATATGAAAAATGAGGCTTTCAAATACCCGGCAAACCGCTTCGGCGGCTATTTGCCAGACCGGATACCCGAACCTTCGGATGCCCGGCTTTCCAATGACGCGGTGATTCACGGATTCAATGACTTCATGACGCAATGTCGTCATTCACCAGTTATCCGAATCCCTGCCTCACCGTTGAAGCGGATACGTGACGAACCGGACAGGCGGAGATTCGCGGACGCGGATATACATGTCACCGATTCCGTATCGGAGCAGGAAAACAATTCATCAACCATTAAAACCAACAGAACCATGAGTAATGAAACATTCGTTGCATTCGCAACACAGAAAGGGGGCATCGGCAAATCCACCGTCACGGCACTTGCCGCCAACTACCTCCACAACGTGAAAGGACACAATGTCGCCGTCATAGACTGCGACGCCCCGCAGCACAGCATACACGGGTTGCGTGAGCGTGAAACGGGACTTATCGGCGGGAGCCTCTATTTCAAGGCACTCGCGTGTGACCACTTCCGCAAGATAAGGAAGAACGCCTACCCGGTCATCGCAAGCGACGCCCTTAACGCCCTCGATGATGCCGAAAGGATGCTTGCCGAAGAAAAGGTGAAACCCGACGTCGTGTTCTTCGACATGCCGGGAACCCTGAAAAGCAACGGCGTGGTCAAGACCCTCTCGCAGATGGACTACATCTTCGCGCCCATGAGTGCCGACCGTTTTGTCGTGGAAAGCACCCTGCAATTCGCCGTGATGTTCCGCGACAACCTCATGACGACGGGACAGGCGAAAACAAAAGGGCTGTACCTCTTCTGGACGATGGTGGACGGCAGGGAGAAGAACGGGCTTTACGACCTGTATGGGGATGTGATAGCCGAGATGGGGCTGCCGGTGCTGTCCACCCGCCTGCCCGACAGCAAGAAGTTCCGGCGCGACCTCTCGGAAGAGCGCAAGAGCGTGTTCCGCTCTACCATCTTCCCGATGGATGCGTCCCTGCTGAAAGGGAGCGGCATCCGTGAGTTCTCGGAAGAGATAAGCCGTATCATCAGACCTCAATAATCATGGGCAGCAGGAAAGTGAACACCGAAGGCATTGACGAGGAACTGTTGATAGCCTCCATCGGCAGACGCAGGCAGGACGGGACCCTGTACCACGCGCAGGAGCCGCCCGCACCTGCTCCCGAAGAAGAAAGCGTCCCTGAAACGGAACCGCCGCCCGTGCAATACACGGCAAAGGAAAAACCGCAGAGGGACACCGTCCGCCGCAAACGGCAGGAGGACGACTATTCCGGGCTGTTCCTCCGCCGCAACGAGATAAAGACGCGCCAGTGCGTCTATATCAGCCGCGACGTCCACAGCAAGATTCTCAAAATCGTGAACGACATCGCCGGGCGTGAAATCTCGGTAGGCGGCTACGTGGACACCGTGCTGCGCCAACATCTGGAACAGCACAAGGAGAAAATAAACGAACTGTACAAGAAACAACGTGAAGACTTGATTTGAATATGGAAAAGAACCAGAAAAACAGAAGTCCGCAGCATGACGGCGGCGGTATGCTTGCCCAAGTGCAGGCGAGTGTGGAAATCCTGTCCCCCGTGCCGTTATGCGGCAAATGCGGTGAGAAGGACTATGAACGGCTGTTCATCCGTGAAGCCGAAGTGAAGGCACGCGAGGGAAAGATGGCGTATGTGCGCCCGGAGTACCACGACCGCATCATGCGCATCACCCGTGTGATCGGGCATGACCGGCTGTCGCTGTCCGCCTACATCGACCATGTGCTTACGCACCACTTCAACCAGTGCGAGGAGGCGATAAAAAGCCTTTACGCCCGGAATTACGACGCAGTATTTTAACCCTCAAAAAAGAGAACGTGCATGAGTGAAACAATAAGCATGACTGATATTCTGCTGACCGTATCGGTCGGCTGCAACCTGTGGTTCCTGTTCCTGCTCCTTTATGACAGGATCATGGAAACCAGACTTGTCCGCTTCCTCAGAAGCATAGCCGGAGTGTGGCGGTCGTTGGGCGGCACGGCGGCAAAGCCCGAAGCGGTAAGGGAAATACCGCCCGCAGACACCCCGGACATCATCGGCAAGAGCCGTTTCAGGATGGCATCGACCCGGACAACCGCTGCCATACCGACGCAAGAAGCCGCCACTTCGGAAAAAGGCATTGAGCTGACGGAGGAAGAGGCTACTTTTGACGACGGAAACACGGAAACCGTGTCCCGTCCCGCCCAAATCCCGGAGGATAAACTCGACGAAACCTTCACGAGCCTCACGCCTTCGGAACTGGAGTTCGGGGAGGACGAGCCGGAGGAAGAAACGCCCGACGCGCCGAGGGCATCCGGAAGCAGCTTCGACGAGATAGACGATGCGGTCAGAACCGCCAAGAACCCGGAAGCGACAACGACGGAACGGGAGCGGGCGGCAAAGGTCTTCACCGACATGGAAGGGACGGAGCTGTACGAGAAGCTGATGACCGGCTCGTCTGAAATGAGCATCCGCATCAAGGGGCTTATCGAAATCCGGCTGAAGAAACCGAAAAAGGATTTTGTCGTCCCGGACAATATTGAGGACTTCGACATCCGCAACTATGTATAACGACTAAAAAAGAATGAAAATGAAAACGTAAGACGGCATCACCCACGCGCACGGCGGTACAAGGTACAGCCGGTCCGCAACGGACACACCCAAGTCCGTAGAAACAAACGGGCAACCCACTAAACCAAAGAAAAGTAACCGAGTATCAACCGCCCGACAAAGGACCATCCACCCTTTTGACGGCACAAAACAAGAACAGTTTATGAACAAGAACAACAGACAGAAACTTATCCTCTCAGCGGCACTTCTGGTTGCCGTAACCGCCTCCGCCTTCGCGCAGGGGAACGGCATCGCGGGCATCAACGAAGCCACCTCTATGGTGAGTTCGTACTTCGACCCCGGCACGAAACTCATCTACGCCATCGGCGCGGTAGTCGGGCTTATCGGGGGCGTGAAAGTGTACGGGAAATTCTCGTCCGGCGATCCCGATACCTCCAAAACAGCGGCAAGCTGGTTCGGAGCGTGCATCTTCCTGATTGTCGCCGCCACCATCCTGCGCTCATTCTTCCTTTAATAAACCAATGTATGGCTGAATACCCGATAAACAAGGGTATCGGCCGTCCGGTAGAATTCAAGGGCTTGAAGGCTCAGTACCTCTTCATCTTCTGCGGAGGTCTGCTGGCTCTCTTCGTCCTGTTCGTCATCCTCTACATGGTCGGCATCGACCAGTGGGTATGTATCGGCTTCGGCGTGGCATCGTCTTCCGTCCTCGTGTGGCAGACCTTCGCACTGAACGCCCGGTACGGCGAACACGGACTGATGAAATTAGGGGCAACAAGGAGCCATCCCCGATACCTTATCAACCGGCGGCGGATCACCCGATTATTCAAACGGAAACGAAAGGAAGAAACGACATGAGGAATACATCCAAAATGACAACACTGGAAAACAAGTTCCCGCTATTAGCGGTGGAGCAAGGCTGCATCATCTCCAAAGACGCCGACATCACGGTGGCTTTCGAGGTGGAGCTGCCGGAGCTTTACACCGTGACGGGCGCGGAGTACGAGGCGATACACGGCTGCTGGTGCAAGGCGATCAAGGTGCTGCCGGACTTCTCCGTTGTCCACAAGCAGGACTGGTTCATCAAGGAGAAGTACAGACCGGAGTTGCAAAAGGAGGACATGAGTTTCCTCTCACGGAGCTTCGAGCGTCACTTCAACGAGCGACCGTACCTGAAGCACACGTGCTACCTCTACCTAACCAAGACGACGAAGGAGCGTAACCGGATGCAGAGCAATTTCAGCACGCTGTGCCGGGGGCATATCATCCCGAAGGAGCTGGACAAGGAAACCGCCGCGAAGTTCATGGAGGCTGCGGAACAGTTCGAGCGCATCATCAACGACAGCGGCTTTGTCAGGCTGCGCCGCCTCTCCACCGACGAGATTGTGGGGACGGAAGGCAAAACCGGACTGATAGAGCGTTATTTCTCGCTCATGCCCGAAGGCGATGCCACGTTGCAGGACATAGACCTCTCGGCACGGGAGATGCGCATCGGCGACAACCGCCTGTGCCTGCACACCCTGTCCGACGCGGAAGACCTGCCCGGCACGGTGGCTACCGACACCCGGTATGAGAAACTCTCCACCGACCGCTCGGACTGCCGCCTCTCCTTTGCATCCCCGGTGGGGCTGCTGCTCTCCTGCAACCACATCTACAACCAGTACGTGATTATCGACAACAGCGAGGAGAACCTTCAAAAATTCGAGAAGTCCGCGAGGAATATGCAGTCGTTATCCCGATACAGCCGGAGCAACAGCATCAACCGCGAGTGGATAGACCGATACTTGAACGAGGCGCACTCCTACGGTCTGACCTCGGTGCGGGCGCACTTCAACGTCATGGTGTGGAGCGACGACGCGGAAGAGCTGAAGCACATAAAGAACGACGTGGGCAGCCAGCTGGCAAGCATGGAGTGCGTGCCGCGCCACAACACCATCGACTGCCCGACACTCTATTGGGCGGCGATGCCCGGCAATGCTGCGGACTTTCCGGCGGAAGAGAGTTTCCACACCTTCATTGAACAGGCGGTGTGCCTCTTCACGGAGGAAACCAACTACCGCAGCTCGCTCTCGCCCTTCGGCATCAAGATGGTGGACAGGCTCACGGGAAAACCGCTGCACCTCGACATCAGTGACCTGCCGATGAAGCGGGGCATCACCACGAACAGGAACAAGTTCGTATTAGGTCCTCGGGTAGCGGCAAGTCGTTCTTCATGAACCATTTGGTGCGCCAATATTACGAGCAGGGCGCGCATGTGGTATTGGTGGACACGGGAAACTCCTATCAGGGATTGTGCGAGATGATACGGCGCAAGACGGGCGGCACGGACGGCGTGTATTTCACCTACACGGAGGAGAAGCCCATCAGCTTCAACCCGTTCTACACCGACGACTACGTGTTTGACGTGGAGAAGAAGGACAGCATCAAGACGCTGCTGCTGACGCTCTGGAAGTCGGAGGACGACAAGGTGACGAAAACCGAAAGCGGGGAATTGGGCAGTGCCGTGAGTGCCTACATCGAGCGCATCAGGGCAGACCGGAGCATCGTGCCGTCGTTCAACACTTTCTACGAGTACATGCGCGACGACTACCGCAGGGAACTGGCGGAGCGTGACATCAAGGTGGAGAAGGAGGACTTCAACATCGACAACATGCTCACCACCATGCGGCAGTATTACCGGGGCGGACGCTACGACTTCCTGCTCAACTCGGCGGAGAACATCGACCTGCTGGGCAAACGGTTCATCGTCTTCGAGATTGATTCCATCAAGGACAACCGCGAACTGTTCCCGGTAGTGACCATCATCATCATGGAAGCCTTCATCAACAAGATGCGGCGTCTGAAAGGTGTGAGAAAGCAGCTTATCGTGGAAGAGGCTTGGAAGGCTCTCTCTTCGGCAAATATGGCTGACTACCTGCGCTATATGTACAAGACGGTGCGCAAGTATTTCGGTGAGGCAATCGTGGTGACGCAGGAGGTGGACGACATCATTTCCTCACCCGTTGTCAAGGAGAGCATCATCAACAACTCGGACTGTAAAATCCTGCTCGACCAGCGCAAGTACATGAACAAGTTCGACCAGATTCAGGCGTTGCTCGGACTGACGGAGAAGGAGAAGTCGCAGATACTCTCCATCAACATGGCGAACAACCCCTCACGGCTCTACAAGGAGGTGTGGATAGGCTTGGGCGGCACGCAGTCGGCGGTCTATGCCACCGAGGTGAGCGCGGAGGAATATCTGGCGTACACCACCGAGGAAACGGAAAAGGTGGAGGTGTACCGTCTGGCGGAGCAATTGGGCGGCGACATCGAAGCCGCCATCCGGCAGCTTGCCGAAAGGCGGAGAAACAAGAACAATCAATAAACCAATCATCAACAAAAAAAGAAAAGCGTATGAGCATATCAAAAATTAAAATGCTGCAAGTCAGCAAGTGTTTAATCGGACTGGCGGTCATGGTGCTGCAATCCTGCGACGTGGCGGAGAACCGCCGCGACTTGCTGTGCGGGAAATGGGAAAGCGTGGAGGGCAAGCCCGACGTGCTTATCTACAAGGAGGGCGAAGCTACAAGGTGACGGTATTCAAACGGAGCGGCATCCGCCGCAGGCTGAAACCGGAAACCTATCTCTTGCAGGAGGAGAACGGCAACCTGTTCATGAACACCGGCTTCCGCATCGACGTGGCGTATAACGAAGCCACCGACGTGCTGACCTTCTCACCCAACGGGGACTACGTGCGTGTGAAGCCGCAGCCGGAAACTCCGGCAGAAAAATAAGAACCGCTAAAATCCAAAGAAACATGAGAACAAGAATAACATTCGTCATCTGCCTGTGCCTGCTTTTCGCGGGCAGGGCTTCCGCCCAATGGGTCGTGAGCGATCCGGGCAATCTGGCGCAAGGCATCATCAACGCCTCGAAGAACATCATCCACACCTCGAAGACCGCCACGAACATGGTGAACAACTTTCAGGAAACGGTGAAAATATACGAGCAGGGCAAGAAGTATTACGACGCCCTCAAATCGGTGAACAATCTGGTCAAGGACGCCCGCAAGGTGCAGCAGACCATCCTGATGGTGGGCGACATCACGGACATCTACGTGACCAGCTTCCAGAAGATGCTGCGCGACGACAACTTCACGGTGGAGGAACTCGGAGCCATCGCCTTCGGGTACACGAAGCTGCTGGAGGAATCCAACGACGTGCTGACGGAGCTGAAGAACGTGGTGAACATCACCACGCTCTCCATGACGGACAAGGAGCGCATGGACGTGGTGGAACGCTGCCACTCCAAGATGAAACGTTACCGCAACCTCGTGAGCTACTACACCAACAAGAACATCAGCGTGAGCTACCTGCGTGCGAAGAAGAAAAACGACCTTGACCGCATCATGGGGCTGTACGGCAGTATGAACGAAAGATACTGGTAGCCTATGGAGTTCGACAACCTTCACCAGATTCTCCGCTCGCTCTACGAGCAGATGATGCCGCTGTGCGCCGACATGGCGGGCGTGGCGAAAGGCATCGCCGGGCTGGGCGCGCTCTTCTATGTCGCCTACCGGGTATGGCAGTCGCTGGCGAGAGCCGAACCGATAGACGTTCTTCCCGATGCTCCGTCCCTTTGCCGTCGGTCTGTGCATCATGTTCTTCCCTACGGTGGTGCTTGGCACGATAAACAGCGTCCTCTCGCCCGTCGTGCAGGGTACGGCGAAACTGCTCGAAACGCAGACTTTGGACATGAACAAGTACCGTGAGCAGAAGGACAGGCTGGAATACGAGGCGATGGTGCGCAATCCCGAAACCGCCTACCTCGTGTCCAACGAGGAGTTTGACAAGCAACTGGAGGAATTGGGCTGGTCGCCCTCCGACATGGTGACGATGGCGGGGATGTATATCGACCGGGGGATGTACAAGATGAAGAAGGGCATCCGCGACTTCTTCCGCGAGATACTGGAACTGATGTTCCAAGCCGCCGCCCTCGTGATAGACACCATCCGCACGTTCTTCCTCGTGGTGCTGGCGATACTCGGTCCGATAGCCTTCGCCATATCGGTGTGGGACGGCTTCCAAAGCACGCTCACGCAGTGGATATGCCGCTACATTCAGGTCTATCTGTGGCTGCCCGTGTCGGACATATTCAGCACCATACTCGCCAAGATTCAGGTGTTGATGCTCCAGAGCGACATCGAGCGCATGCAGACCGACCCCAACTTCTCGCTGGATTCCAGCGACGGGGTGTATATCGTGTTCATGATAATCGGCATCATCGGCTACTTCACCATTCCGACGGTGGCGGGCTGGATCATTCAAGCCGGGGGCATGGGCGGCTACGGGCGCAACGTGAACCAGATGGCGGGACGCGCCGGAAGCATGGCGGGCAGCGTGGCGGGTGCTACCGCAGGCAACATGGTCGGACGTGCCGGGAAACTGCTGAAATAATCAATGTGCAATTATAAACGGAAAAAGTAAAATGGAATTCAAGTCACTCAAAAACATCGAATCATCGTTCAGGCAGATACGCCTGTTCGGTATCGTCTTCCTCTCGCTGTGCGCCGTGATAACGGTATGGAGCGTGTGGAGTTCCTACCGCTTCGCGGAGCGGCAGCGTGAAAAGATCTATGTGCTGGATAACGGCAAGTCGCTGATGCTGGCACTCTCGCAGGACCTCTCGCAGAACCGTCCGGCGGAAGCGAGGGAGCATGTGCGCCGCTTCCACGAGCTGTTTTTCACGCTCTCGCCCGAAAAGAGCGCGATAGAACACAACGTGAAGCGTGCGTTGCTGCTGGCGGACAAGAGCGTGTACAACTACTATTCGGACTTCGCCGAGAAAGGGTACTACAACCGCATCATCGCCGGTAACATCAACCAAGTGCTGAAAGTGGACAGTGTGGTGTGCGACTTCAACGGCTATCCCTACCGTGCCGTGACCTACGCCACGCAGAAGATCATCCGGCAGAGCAACGTCACAGAGCGCAGCCTCGTGACCACTTGTCGCCTCTTGAACTCGTCTCGTTCGGACGACAACCCCAACGGGTTCACCATCGAGGGATTCACCATCATCGAGAACAAGGATTTACAAACCATCAAAAGGTAAACGGATATGAAGAAAATCAAGAAATCATTTTGGGGCGCATATTGGAAACTCCATGACAAAAAGAAAATGCTGGTGGCAAGGCTCAGGGGCTATCTGGACGGTTTGCCGCCGAAGACACGCAGGCGCATCGTGCTGGCAATGCTCGCCGCATTCGCCACGCTTGCCCTCTACACTTTCGGTAAAGCCGTCTATGACATCGGCAGGAATGACGGTAGCCGGATGGTGACAGACCATGCCGGACAGGTGGAACTGTCCGTACAGCAAAAAACGGAAAATCACTTAATACCTTATTTATATGGAACAGACAAAGAACGAAACGAAGATTGAGAACAAGACGGAGAGCAAGCCCGAAAACAAGACGGCTCCCGGCAACGACAAGCCGAAGAAGGAGCGCAAGCCGCTGACCGAAGCCCAACGGCTGAAACGTCAGAAAATGATAGTGCTTCCCGCTATGGTGCTGGTATTCATCGGGGCGATGTGGCTGATATTCGCCCCGTCCTCCGGCAAGGAGCAGGAACCGGGAACAAGCGGCTACAACATCGAGATGCCCGACGCGGACAAGGAGAACCGCCGGATTATCGGTGACAAGGCGAAAGCCTACGAGCAGGGGGCAATGGAGGAACGGCAGGAGAACCGCAGCCGCGCCATGCAGCAGTTGGGCGACCTGTTCGACCGCGAAACGGCGGCAGCGGATGGGGACAGCGACTTCGACCTTGCCAATCCCGGCGGAACGGAAGAGGCGGTGAAGCCCGCGCCGAAAACCATCCAGTCCTCGGCAGCTGCCTACCGTGACCTCAATGCCACACTCGGCAACTTCTACGAGCAGCCGAAGAACGACAATGCGGAGATGGACGAACTGCTGGAACGCATCGCCACGCTCGAATCCGAACTGGAAAGCGGAAAAGAGAGAAGCTCCACGATGGACGAGCAGGTGGCACTCATGGAAAAATCCTACGAGCTGGCGGCGAAGTACATGGGCGGTCAGAACGGCACGCAGGCGGCGGGACAGACCACAGAGCCGTCCCCCGTGCAGAAAGCCGGAAAGAATACGGCAAAACCCGTCAGGCAGGTGACGCATCAGGTGGTGTCCTCGCTCGGACAGCCCGTGAGCAATGCCGAATTTGTCGCTTCCTTCTCGCAGGAACGCAACCGCAGTTTCAACACGGCGGTGGGCATTACAACCGTATCGGACAGGAACACCATACCGGCATGTGTCTATGGGGCGCAGAGCGTGACGGACGGGCAGGCGGTCAGGTTGCGCTTGCTGGAGCCGATGGCGGTAGCAGACCGGATCATTCCCCGTAATGCGGTGGTGGTCGGCGCAGCCAAGATTCAGGGCGAACGGCTCGCTATCGAAATCACCTCGCTGGAACACGACGGTACGGTTATCCCGGTGGAGTTGGAGGTCTATGACACGGACGGACAGCCCGGCATATTCATCCCCAACTCGATGGAGATGAACGCTGTCCGGGAGGTTGCCGCCAACATGGGCGGCTCGCTGGGGAGCAGCATCAACATCTCCACCAATGCCGGGGCGCAGCTCGCCTCCGACTTGGGCAAGGGGCTGATACAAGGCACGAGCCAGTATATAGCCAAGAAGATGCGCACCGTCAAAGTGCATCTGAAAGCCGGGTACAGGGTCATGCTCTATCAAGGAGTGAATTAAGGAAATAATCAAATTTTTATTTACCACTAAAAATCCAAAGTAAAATGAAAAAAGTAATCATGATGTTTGCCCTCGCTATGGGCATCGCAACTGCCAACGCGCAGGAAAACGTAACCGTTGGGCAAAGCAACGGAAGTGACCAACCGACCTTGACAAAGGAGGTCTATCCGCAGAAGGAGGCGGACGGCGACCTGTATCACGGTCTGACGAGAAAGCTGGGCTTTGACCGCATGGTTCCCCCGCACGGCTTGGAAGTGACCTACGACAAGACCGTGCATGTCATCTTCCCGGCGGAGGTGCGCTATGTCGATTTAGGCTCGCCCGACCTGATCGCGGGCAAAGCCGACGGAGCGGAGAACGTCATCCGTGTGAAGGCAACCGTGAGGAACTTCCCGAACGAAACCAACATGTCTGTCATCACGGAGGACGGGAGTTTCTACACCTTCAACGTGAAGTACGCCGCCGAGCCGCTGCTGCTCAATGTGGAGATGTGCGACTTCATCCATGACGGCGAGGCGGTGAACCGCCCGAACAACGCGCAGGAAATCTACCTGAAAGAGCTGGGCAGCGAAAGCCCGATGCTGGTGCGCCTTATCATGAAGTCCATCCACAAGCAGAACAAACGTGAGGTGAAGCATATCGGCTGCAAGCGTTTCGGCATCCAGTACCTTCTGAAAGGCATATACACGCACAACGGGCTTCTGTATTTCCACACGGAAATCAGGAACCAGAGCAACGTGCCTTTCGATGTGGACTACATCACATGGAAAATCGTGGACAAGAAGGTGGCGAAGCGTACCGCCGTGCAGGAGCGTGTCATCCTGCCGCTCCGCGCACAGAACTACGCCACGTTCGTGCCGGGCAAAAAAAGCGAGCGCACGGTCTTCACGATGGCGAAGTTCACCATCCCCGACGGCAAGTGCCTCGTGGTGGAGCTGAACGAGAAGAACGGAGGTCGCCACCAGTCTTTCGTGATCGAAAATGAGGATTTGGTACGTGCAAACACGATTAACGAACTCCAAGTGCGCTGACCATGAGAAAGCACATCGCAATAATCATCGCGTCGCTTGCACTCTTCACGGGGCAGGCGCACGCCCAGCGATGCCTGCCGAAGATGCAGGGTATCGAGGTCAGGGCGAATCTGGCAGACGGCTTCAAACCCGGCGGTAACGACGGCGGGTACAGTTTCGGGGCGGCTCTCTCCACCTACACGAAGAAGGGTAATAAATGGGTGTTCGGAGGTGAGTATATTCTGAAGAACAACCCCTACAAGGACACTTCCATACCTGTGGCGCAGTTCACGGCGGAAGGCGGCTACTATTTCAAGATACTTTCCGATGCCCGTAAAATCGTGTTCGTCTATGCGGGGGCTTCGGCTCTCGCCGGGTATGAATCGGTGAATTGGGGCGAAAAGGTGCTGCATGACGGCTCGACACTGCATGACCGGGACGCCTTCGTCTATGGCGGTGCGCTGACGCTGGACGTGGAGTTTTACGTGGCTGACCGTATCGCCCTGCTCGCCAACCTCCGGGAGCGTTGCCTGTGGGGTGGCGACACGAAGAAATTTCATACGCAGTGGGGCATGGGTATAAAGTTCATCATCAACTGATGCGCCGCATGGAACGGACGGATATAGACACTATGAGGCAAATATCCCTCGCGGACTTTCTCGCACGGTTGGGACATGAGCCTGTCCGAAGGAGCGGAAACGAGCTGTGGTATCATGCGCCATACCGCAATGAGCGCACGCCCTCTTTCCGCGTGAACGTGGCGAAACGGCTCTGGTACGACTTCGGCTTGGGCAAGGGCGGTGACATCTTCACGCTTGCCGGGGAGTTTGCCCGAAGCGGTGACTTCATGGCGCAGGCGGGATTCATAGCGGAAACTGTGCGTATGCCATTTGTCTCAGCGAAAAAGCCGTTGTACCTGCCGGAACCGTCCGAACCTGCCTTTGAGGGAGTGGAAGCCGTCCCGCTGCTCCGCTCACCACTGACGGACTATCTGGCGGAACGGGGCATCCCTTATGCCGTTGCATCCCGCCACTGCTGCCGCCTGAACTATGGCGTGCGTGGAAAGCGGTATTTCACAGTTGGCTTCCCGAACGTGGCTGGTGGCTACGAAATCCGGAGCCGCTATTTTAAGGGTTGCATACCACCCAAAGATGTGTCACTGATAAAACCGGAAGATACCGCCTCTGACGTATGCAGCGTGTTCGAGGGTTTCATGGACTTTCTGTCCGCTGACACACTCGGCATAGGCGGCAATGGCGACAGCCTTGTGCTGAACTCCGTCGCCAACGTAGGCAAGGCGGTGAAACACTTGGACGGGTACGGGCGCATCGACTGCTTCCTCGACCGTGACGAATCCGGGCGGAGGACGCTGGAAGTCCTCAAAGGACACTACGGCGGACGTGTCTGTGACCGTTCCGCACTCTATGACGGTTGCAAGGACTTGAACGAGTATCTGCAACGGACAGCAAAAAAAGAAATGAACAATAACTTAAAAATCAAAGGACAATGAACATACTGAACAACAAGAACAAGAGAACATCCATCTTCAAGGCGTTGGCACTCTGCCTGTTCGCCGCCGTGTCGCTCACGCTCGCATCGTGTGACGATGACATGGACATCCAGCAATCCTATCCGTTCACGGTGGAAACGATGCCCGTACCCAACAAGGTGACAAAGGGGCAGACGGTGGAAATCCGCTGTGAGCTGAAAAAGACAGGCGAATTTGCCAACACGCTCTACACCATCCGGTATTTCCAGTTCGAGGGGGAAGGCACGCTGAAGATGGACAATGGCATCACTTTCCTGCCCAATGACCGCTACCTGCTCGAAAACGAGAAGTTCCGGCTGTACTATACGGCTGAGGGCGACGAGGCGCACAACTTCATCGTGGTGGTGGAGGACAATTTCAAAAATTCCTACGAATTGGAATTTAACTTCAACAACCGGAACGTGAAGGACGACATTCAGACCGTCATCCCCATCGGCAATTACAAACCTCTGCCAAGATGATGCGTGTATTCATGGCTATCCTCTGTTCGCTACTGGCGGTCTGTTCCGTGTCCGCACGGGACAGCCGTCAGAAGGGGACGGACGGGCAGGCGGCAATCTACCGCCTGCCGCCTTTCGAGCGGGCGGTTCGGTGTACGAAGTATTTCGAGGGCTGGCATTCGGAGAAACACCACCCATACGTGGGCTGGGGGCATCAGGTGCAGCCGGGGGAAAGGTATTCGGCACGCACCATGACGAAGCGGCAGGCGGACGCGCTCCTGCGGAAAGACTTGCGGAAGTTCTGCGCCATGTTCCGCAAGTTCGGGCGTGACAGTCTGCTCCTTGCCACGCTCGCCTACAATGTCGGTCCATACCGGCTTTTGGGGAGCGGAAAGATACCCAAAAGCACGCTGATCCGAAAATTGGAGGCGGGCGACAGGAACATTTACCGGGAATATATCGCTTTCTGCAACTACAAGGGTAAACGGCACGCCATGCTGCTCAAACGGAGAAAGGCGGAGTTTGCACTGCTGTACATTCCGTAACATGGCAAATGCCTGACAAATGAAAATCCGATGAAGCCGCAACTTCATCGGATTTTCCGCTTTTCATACATTCGGGATTTTTCCCTTGCCGATTACTTCACCGTCCCTGCAATGCTCTATGATGCCGGGCGAAAATCCCATCTCCCCGATTGCGATGTGCCGGATATACTCTGCATATTTCTGACCTTGAAAATTCTTCCCCGTGAGGTTTTTGAAAATCATCTTTATGCTTATTCCGTCATCGCTGTGCAAGATGATTTTTCCGTTTTGTCTGATTTCTTCCATGATTGAAACTTGTTTTTGTGAATACTATCGTAGATTGGGACAGCGGTTTCTTGCTACTTTCTTTGTCCGCCATCATGCTCACCGAAAGAAAGTAGGGCGCTTTTGCCGCCGCCACTTAAAAACGGGTGTAGAGTCCCGTTACCATCGTGAACATTTCTTCCAGCATATCGCAGTATATGCCCTCGTGCGTTTCGATGTCCTTCGTCTTGCACTCGAATGTCTTTTTACTGAACGTTTTGCGGTAGAAACGCATATTGTAAAGGTCTAAGCCGGCATCGTAGATGATGTCAAGACGGTTTGCGCTCGTCTTGTTCCTCGCAAGGCTCATGCGTAAGCCGTTGCCCATGTCTGTAAAATCCTTGCTTCCCGTCATGGCGACAAAGCGTCTGCCGCCTATCTGCTGTAAAATCGTCTTTGCTATCATGCTTTTCTTGGTTTTAGGTTGGCGGTGCGGACACCGCCAACTTGTTTAACATTCTGTTATCTCGGCAATGGGGGTGTTTCGTTTCAGCCATTCCATCAGGCACTCCATATTGTACTCGCTTGTGATGACTGCCGTATGGCTGTTGATGGCGGTAAACCTGCTGCTCTCGTAGTCGTCTATCCACCCTTTTAGGGTATCAACTCCCCACGCTTCGGCATCGTCAAAGATGCCGTCCAATACTTTGATAGGCTGGCTGAACTTCACTATCAGCGTTTGATAGGCTGCTTTCATCGGTTGTCCTCCTTTTCTTCCTTTTCCGTGAGCCACTTGTCCCGTGCGGCTCGGCACTCGTCCAATGTGGGTTTGACACAAGAGAACAACTCTCCGTCTGTGGGGTGGCGGTAGTCGTACTGCACAAGTGTCCGCTTGCGTCTGCCGATACCTAATTGGAAACGCTCGTATTTCTCCGTACCTGCTTCCGTGCAGGTGCTTATTCCGTTGATGGTCATTCGTGTTGCCATAATCGTTGATTTTAGGGTGGTTAAAAATGTACTGACAGAATTCTGTTCTTCATCACCATTTCGGGGTCACTCGTATAGCGTTGGTGCAGGTAGAAATGGTGGGAGCCGAAGCCGTAAAGGAAAAACCTGTCAAGTTCGTGCTTCTCGGCAAAGTCCTTTACACTCCGTCTTAACTGCTCCTCACTCGTTGCAAGAGTGAGGAGGTTTACAAATTCAAGGAACATCGTGGGGATTTTATCGTCCCACAGACAAATCATGCTTTCAATTCTTACTTCCATACTATTGGGTATTATAGGTTGATACTATGCCGCTTCCATCCGCTGGCGGATAAGGTTCACGTTGCTGTTCACAAGGTTTACAATGCGGTCGTGGTACTCGGTATTGGAATTGTGCAAGCCACGACTTTGCACCACCTCCAATGTCTTCAAGGAAACCTCCACCGTTTCTATGCGCTTGCCGTCAATGGTGGCGGATAGGATAAGGGAGTTCTTTTCAAGGAAATAGGAGTTGGAAAACACGCAATGGTGCAGTTCCGTCCCTTCCGCTGCAAACTCCGCCACGCTCTCCAACACACGCACCTGCAAAGTGCCGTCCGTAAAGGCAATGCCGAAGAATATGCCTTTGAGTTTGCGGTATGCCTTCTCGTGTTTCTTCGCTTGGCGGATGCGTTCCTCCAACTTCTTGCGCTCTATCTCCTTGTTGCGCTTGTGCATAAGTCTGTCGTGTTCGGCTTTGAGGTCGGAGGGACAGACGTACTTCGGGCTGTTCGTGTCCTTGCCGAAATGACGCAGGAGGTCTATGGTGTCACGCCACATGGAGCCGTCCGAAATGGTGTAACCGTTACGGATACATATCTTTATGGATGCCCAATACCTCTCTATGTCAAAGGAACTGCGGATGTAGTGGCGCAACATGGGATATTGCCCTGCCTTCAACAGCGTTTCGGCTCGGCTGTCGGAAAGGATAGCCGTGAAAAGGTCGTAAGGCAGTATGTTGTGGTATTCGCCATTGAAGCCGTTGCGTTTCAGTTCGGGTATGAAACGCTGTCGGGGATAGGTGCAGACGGGGTTTATATCGTATGCACGGAGTTTGTTGTTCTTGCGTACCTCCATGTCGCTGTATTCCGCCCATAGGTCGTAGTAAAGTATGGACATTCCTCGCAGTCGGGCGACAGTGACGGTTGTGCCTTTGGGCGAAATCCACCTTTGCACCACTTCATAAATGGAATACTCGGCTGCCTGCCCTGCCTTGTATCGGGATTTGACGAAGAAGAAGCGTATCACTTGGTACTGCTTGCAGGTGGTGATGATGCAGAAATACTCGTTCTCGCTGAACACGCTCTTTCGGGTGCGCAACGCTTCCAGCTTCATGCCGCAATGGGGGCAGGTGCATCCGCAAACGGTGTCCGCAAGGTCGTGTTCACTCCTCCACGAATGTCCACACTCGGTGCAGATGTTCGTGCCGTCCGCCCTCTTGATGGCGTAATGCTTGAAGCAATGACGGAAAGCGTATGCCCTCTGTGTGGCGGTCAATTTGGGCAGTCGCTCGCTTAATCGTGCGACTTCCTGCTGTATGGGTGTTCTCGGTTTCATAATCAGAAATTGAATAGGTTGGGTTGTTGTACTTCTTGTGCGGTCGCTTTGGTGGCGGTTCTCGGCTTGCTGCGGTTCTGCAACTTGCGGAGTTCTTCTTCTTGGTATCTGCGGACTGCGTTCTGCCGTGCTTCCGCCTTTTCCTCCGCCGTGAGTTCCACAACATGGTTCACCGCCACGTGGCACTGAATGGGCTTGCCTACCTCTATCTCGTTCTCGTCATAGTAGTGGACGGCTTGCCCGAATATCTCCCCGTCCGTGAAGCCGTTGCAACCGCTCCGCTGCACGTAGTTGAGAATGTAGGTGACGCAATCGTCTATGTTCTTAGCAGGGTTGCGGTAGTTCTTCGCAAAGAGCGCATCTTCCGCTGCACGCTGCTCCAGATACATCTGTATCGTTCTCTTGAAATGTTCTGTTCCTTTCATATCGCTGTCGTTTTTAGATTGTCTGTTTCAGTATCTCTCTCCAATAGGTCGGCTCTACCTCGCTCAGAAGGAAGTCTGTAAAATCCCTCCGTGCGTCCTTGTTCAGTTCTCGGTAGAGTTCACGGAACACGGATATGTTGCCGTTGATGTACGTTTCCACCATGTACACGAAGATGTTGTCCACCTCGTAGTATCTGCATTGCTGCGCTACCGTTTTGCTGCTTCTCTTTGCCATGTCGGTAGGGGTTAAAGGGTGAATAACCAAAGGATGAAACCGAAGAAGGCGATAGTGGAAAGGATAGCCACGATTACGCCTATCGCCACTCGGAACACTCCGTTTACAATCTCTCTAATGATGCCCAAAGGATGCCGAACACCCCGAAGGCGGTGCGCACCATTAAGCCGCATATCGCAAACCCTATGTACTGCGCCATTTGTCTGAAATTTGCCGTTGCCGTCATATCTTCGCTGTTTTTGATTTTTTATTTTTTTAATGCGGATTCAAGAGCTGAGGGAGTTGAGTTTCAAACTATCTTATCTGCCTCTCGTTTATCCGACATTTTTTTTTTATGCGTCTTTCTGTCGCATCGGTCGTTTTTCGTTTCGGGTGCTTGAAAAGGTAGGGATTAGGGAATGCAAGGTTTTTCGGGAAAAATACTAACCCGCAGGGCTGGAGAGTTTTTTTCCGGAAAACATGGAGGCTTGACCTTGCATTCCCGTCCAATCCCGGAATTACCTTTGCGCCCAGAACCGGAAATGACTGCCTGATGCGGCTCACTGGAAAGACGCGAAAATGGAGGTAAACGGAAAGTGGAGGCAGATTAGACAGGAAAACTTCAAAAGAGAAATCCGTGAAAAAGGGAAAACGCCAA
>OIFH01000035.1_pt1 | contig 58275 bp, 46 predicted proteins | sample 1581951 | NCBI WGS metagenome assembly OIFH01 (sample SAMN04414075, study PRJEB24778) | human gut metagenome | material: faecal | host: Homo sapiens | reverse complement strand
TGTCGGGGTAGCGGGATTCCGAACCCACGACCCCCTGCTCCCAAAGCAGGTGCGCTAACCGGACTGCGCTACACCCCGAATCTTTTTATTTTTCAATTGCTCTGTTTCTCAAAAACGATGCAAAGGTACGACTTTTTTTTATATGTGCAAACGTTTGAAGTGATTTTTTCCACTTTTTTTCGTGCTATTATTTATTAAATTATAAATCAGCATATTAACTTCATTTTTTTCATCCGCAACAAAGAAATTTCAGTGTAAAACAACTCCCCTTCCCTATTTCACTACTTGCCGAGATACTTCCACCATGTAAATTCATAATTTGTTTGCATAAACTGAGTCCGATACCACTACCTGTCGACTTCGTTGTGAAAAAAGGAACAAAGATTTTATCCAAAACTTCAGGAAGAATACCACTACCATTATCACAGACAGAAAGGAAAAATAGATGTTTGTCTAAATCACAATGTGTACTAATAATAACTTCGGGATAGGTTTGCTCTACACAAGCCTCACCTGCATTCTTTAGTAAATTGATTAATACTTGTTCTATCTGTGAACGATCTAGCATCAGAATCGTTTCTGGGTTTTCTACTTTATATATATATTGTATGTTTTTATTAGGGAATAGTTTTTTCATATCACTCAACAACTCACCTATATTTACTGGAGCCAGTATCGGGACAGACAGACGAGAAAGTTTACGATAGTTTTCCACAAAATTCAGTAATCCTTTACTTCTTCTATGAATAGTCTGCATCCCTTGCAACATGATATTGTAATCTTTCTCATTCATACCATTTTGCACAGCACGCTCACTTAATGTTTCACTTAATGAAATAATGGGTGCAATGGAGTTCATTATTTCATGAGTAAGTACACGAATCAGCTTTTGCCATGCTTCCATTTCATTTTCCTCCAATACAGCACGGATATTCTTTAAATTAACTAACCGGAGTTCCGTACCATGTTGAGCGGAATATTCGGATACCGTAACAGCCAATTCTTGTAGAGTATCTCCTTTATGTATTCGTACTGTTTTAATTTCTCCAGGCTGTAATGACAGGATAATAGTAGGAAATTCAGAATTTAACAGAGCCAATTCCCTGACTGAATGAATACAATAGCCGCACAAATCCTGCATGGCGGCCCGGTTCATCCAATGTATATTGCACAGACTATCTACTACCAGCAAACTGCTGTCAACAGTATTCAATAATGTTTCATAATATTGATATCGCTCTTCATTCTCGGACAACCGAGTACGGAATTCAGCAACAACATTATTTATTTCTTGTGCCAATCGTTGTTCTGTACGAGTTTTGTGCTGGGTAGAAAAACTCAAAGAGAAATCTGCATAACGAATACCTTCTATCATTCGTGATATCATACGGGTCGTTTTATATTGCCACTGACAGATATAGATGATAATACTTGCCATAATCATCAGCGAAAATAACAAGCAAAAATAGAGTGAATGTTGATAAAACAGATATGCAGCTATAGCTACTACCCCCATCAGTAACATACAAGCTATCATCCGTAAAGTTTGTAAACGATTCATAAACCTAATTTTTCAAGTTTCCGATAAAGAGCGTAACGGGTAATCCCCAAATATTCCGCTGCACGACTCAAGTTTCCTTCGCTGCGCTTCATAGCACGTTCTATGGCATTGCGTTCTAATTGTTCCAAGTTCAGTATCTCATCCGTATTCACCCTCTTCTCGGGTTGTGGCTGCAACATGAAATTTGCAGGCTTTAACAATGGCGAGTCCGAAAGAATAATCGCCCGTTCTATGGCATGCTGTAATTCGCGTACATTACCCGGCCAATGGTAACGCATGAGTTTCTGCTTGGCTTCGCGGTTCAGTCCGTTTATCTCTTTCTTATATTTATGAGTATACCGTTGTAAGAAATAATCAGCCAATAAGAGCACATCCTCTCCCCTTTCCCGCAAGGGAGGAATGGCAATCTCGATCGTATTGATGCGATACAACAGATCTTGACGGAAATTGCCCTCCTCCACCAATTGTCGGATATTTACATTCGTTGCGCTTATCAACCGAACATCAATAGGAATTATATCCGTTGCTCCCAAACGTGAAATCTGCCGCTTTTCTATGGCTGTTAGCAATTTGGATTGCATAGGTAATGACAAATTCCCTATCTCATCCAAAAAAAGCGTTCCTCCTGATGCCACCTCCATACGTCCCGCTTTTGCTTTACGGGCATCTGTAAAAGCCCCTTTTTCATAGCCGAACAATTCACTTTCGAACAATGATTCTGGTATGCTCCCCAAGTCAATCGTTATAAAAGGACATTCACGACGAGGAGAAAAATAACGTAGAGAACGGGCCACCAAATCTTTACCGGTTCCATTTTCACCCAATATCAAAATATTAGCATCAGTATCCGATAATTTCCGAATAGTATCAAAAACCTCTCGCATAGGCGCTGAGTGCCCTATCATCTGAGGCATCTCTTCATCCTGCCCGCTCAATGCTACAACTTGTTCTTTCAGTTGCCTGACCTCTTTACGAGAATCACGAAGTTTGATAGCCGACGAAAGCGTAGCAAGTAGTTTTTCTTTTTCCCAAGGTTTGGGAATAAAGTCAATAGCTCCAGCCTTAATAGCCCGTACAGCTTTATCTGTATCTGCATAAGCAGTCATAAACAAGACAATAGCCTGCGGGTCTAATTTTAATATCTGTTCTAGACAATTGAACCCTTCCTGCCCGCTGATAGCATCCCGGCGGAAATTCATATCAAGCAGAATAACATCAGGTTGAAAAGTAGTCATAAAATGCTCAATACGAGTCGGTTGAGTAGTAACTTTTATTTTTTCTACGTAGGGTTCCAATAAAAGGTTTAGTGCAAAAAGCACGTCCTCATTATCATCTATAATCAATATTTTTCCTTTTGTATTCATTATTTTATCCTCATATACATTATTATACGAATAAAAGATTTTCTATCCGCTATTTTGCAAAGATATTGTTTTTTTTTAGTGTGTTGTCTGTGCGAATACGCACTATTTTTGTGCGTATCCGCACAGAGACGTTTTTATTTTTTAGCCCACAAAATTCTGGTAAACAAAGAGATAAGATAATGGCACACTATTTGATTAGTCTATAATACTAATATATTAAGTTATGAAAAAAAATCAATAATAGTTATCAGTTTATGCCTTGTAGCAAGCATAGTAATTCTATCCAGCAATAAGATCTATATGCTTTATATAGGTGACTGCCGTCAATTGTGGGAAGAAGCACAAACCCACTATGTCAATCGACAATATGAAAAAGCACGCGAGTTATTAGAAAAGATAGCTCGCATTGATACGGCCCATCATGCCCAATATCTGACAGGCGACATGTATTTAAAAGGCTTAGGAGGTGAAATTGATTATGATAAAGCTTTGAAACTTTTTCATCAATCGGCAACGGGCGGAAACACTTATGCTGAAAACAATATAGGTTTTATGTACACATATGGTTTGGGAGTCACTAAGGATTACAGCCAAGCATTCAAATGGTTGAACAAAGCTGCCACTCAAGGAAATCCAGAAGCTCAAATTGGTATGGGGAGCCTTTATAAAAATGGTTGGGGAGTACGTAAAGATTGTTACATTGCTATGACTTGGTACCTACGTTCTGTGGCTCATGGTAATACGGACGCCATGAACAATATCGGTTATTTATATAAAAACGGACTTGGGGTTCCCAAAGACTTTGAAGAAGCTTATTTTTGGTTTAAAAAAGCAGCAGATAAGAATAATCCGATAGCTCAATATAATATAGGAAATATGTATTGTTATGGCGAGGGAATGGAAAAAGATTTTGCTAAAGGAGCCAAGTGGCTGACTAAAGCTGCTTTACAGGGGAATGCTCCTGCACAATATAACCTGGGTCGCATGTATCAGTGGGGTAAAGGCGTAGAGAAAGACTTACAACAAGCCCGGTTCTGGTTCCAAAAAGCTATAGACAACGGTCATGAAAAAGCAAAGGAAGCATTAACCAAAATAAAAAGCGACTTATCCGAAAAAGACACTGAAGACTCGTTCCTGTTTCCCTAACTATAAGACAAAAATACTAATAGGTATAAAGACATAAAAAAACGAACATGAAACTATATTGTATTATAGCACTTTCCCTTCTGCTTCGCCCGGAAACAGCCGCAGCACAACAAGAAGAATTAATGACACTGAGTTTGCAACAAGCTATTGAAATAGCACAAGAAAACTCACCGGAAGCACAAGCTGCCCGTCATACCTATCGGGCAGCTTATTGGAACTACCGTTTTTTCCGGGCGAATTATCTTCCCTCCGTCACATTAACTTCATCTCCTACCCTGAATCGGGAGATAAACAAAATTACCCAACCGGATGGAACAAACCAATTTATCCAGCAAGACCAGTTAAGCACAGACCTCAGCCTTAAAATAAATCAAAATATATGGTTCACCGGTGGCAGCTTGTTTGTAAAAAGTACCACCCAACGCATTGATGAATTTGAAGATAATCATACAGCGTATAACACCCAACCCGTAGTAATAGGTTACGAACAGCAACTTTTTGGATATAACTCTTTAAAATGGGATCGTCGTATCGAACCCCTTCGCTACCGGGAAGCCCGTAAAGCATATGCAGAAGCATTGGAACTTGTAGCCTCAGAAACCAGCACTCTTTTCTTCAACTTGGCTACTGCACAAACCAATCTTGACATAGCTACCTACAACTATGCTTCTGCTGATACTTTATACAGATATGCCGAAGGAAGATATAATATAGGAACAATAACTGAAAACGAAATGCTACAGCTGGAAATAAACAAACTGACAGAAGAAACCAATATGATGAATGCCCGTATCGAAGTAGAGGACCAAATGCAAACACTCCGTTCCTTCCTTGGTATTAATCGGGAAATAAATTTACGAGTTGTTCCGGAAGACAGTATTCCTCAATTTGAAATCTCTTTACAAAAAGCATTACAACTGGCATTCAAAAACAGTCCCGACCCTGACACTTATAAACGCAAACAATTGGAAAGCCGCAGCGCATTAGCTTCTGCAAAAGCCAATGCGGGTTTGAAAGCTGACCTGTATGTACAATTCGGGCTTTCTCAAACCGGAAATAAATTTGCAGATTCTTACCGAAACCCCATGAATCAACAATATGCCAGTATTGGTATTTCTTTACCTATCCTAGATTGGGGTCGTGGAAAAGGACGCGTCCGTGTAGCTCGTTCCAATGTAGACTTAGTAGATACACAAGCTGAACAGGGAATGAAAGATTTTGAATTGAATGTATGTAAAATGGTCCGTCAGTTCAATCTTCAAGCATACCGTGTAGCAGTAGCCGCCAAGACGGACAAGACGGCCGACCGACGCCATGATGTAGCACGTCGGCTTTATATCTTGGGAAAATCGACAATCCTGGACCTCAATGCCGCCATTACAGAAAAAGATACCGCACGGAGAAATTATATAACAGCTTTGAAAACTTATTGGAGTCTGTATTATGGTCTTAGAAGTATGACGGGATATGATTTCCTCAGAAAAGCAGAGATTTCATGTACTATACCTAAACCTTAACTACACGACAGGTATAAATGACCTTTGTATTATCGCCATGCATTAAAAAAGAAATAAAAAAATTATATCAAAAAACATAAACTAATGGATATAAAAATTGAAAAGAAACCGTGGTACATCCGCTATCGCTACTATATGATAGCTGCACTGACCTTTATTATCTTCCTTATCTATGTGATAAGCCTTTCATTAGGTCCTCGCAAACTGCGTATCGAAACAGACAACATTCAGATAGCCGAAGTAAAAGACGACAAATTTATGGAGTATGTAGATGTGGAAGGACTGGTGCAACCCATTCTTACCATCAAAGTAAATACTCGTGAGGGCGGCAGTGTAGACCGCATTGTTGGAGAAGAAGGGAATATGATGAAACAAGGTGACACCTTGTTGATATTGACTAATCCGGATCTGATTCGTTCCATTGAAGACCAACGTGACGAGTGGGAAAAACAACGAATCACTTATAAAGAGAAAGAGATAGAAATGGAACAAAAGAGTCTGACACTGAAGCAACAAACATTACAGGCACAATATGAAATGGAACGACTGCGCAAAAGCTTCGGATTGGACAAAGAGGAATTCAAAATGGGAATTAAGAGCAAGGCTGAGCTTCAAGTATCTGAAGATGAATATAAGTATAAACTGAAAAATACGGCATTACAAATGGAAAGTCTGAAACATGATTCATCCGTAACTCTTATCCGCAAAGAACTATTGAGAAATGATCTGGAACGTGAAAGCAAAAAACTGAAACGTGCGGAAGAACGGTTGGAAGACTTGATAGTAAAAGCTCCGATTGGCGGCCAACTAAGTTTTGTGAAAGTTACTCCCGGTCAACAGGTTGCTTCGGGAGAAAGTATAGCTGAAATAAAAGTGCTGGATCAATATAAAATTCATGCTTCTTTAAGTGAATATTATATTGACCGCATCACAACAGGTCTTCCGGCTACCGTAAACTATCAAGGAAAACGCTACCCGCTGAAAATTACTAAAGTAGTTCCTGAGGTAAAAGACCGCATGTTTGATGTGGACTTGGTATTTACCGGAGAAATGCCCGAGAATGTCCGTGTAGGAAAGAGCTTCCGAGTACAAATAGAATTGGGCCAACCCGAACAAGCTATAGTTATCCCACGTGGAAACTTCTACCAGTCTACTGGAGGACAATGGATTTACAAAATAAACTCATCAAAAACAAAAGCTGTAAAAGTTCCATTGAACATAGGACGCCAAAACCCGCTTCAATATGAAATCACAGAAGGTTTACAGCCTGGAGAATTTGTAGTTATCACAGGATATGATACCTTTGGTGACGCGGAAGAATTAATATTAAAATAAAACATGCAAAATGAGAACTTTGAAATATGCCTGGCGCTTCTTAATGCGTTCTAAATCATATACTATCATTAATTTGCTGGGACTAGCATTCAGTCTGGCATGCAGCATCATCCTAATACGGTATATCCATAGGGAACTGACGGTGGATGCACATAGCGTAGATCCGGAACATATCATCATTCCGTTACGGGATATGGAAGGAAACATTCATCCGGGAAGTTTGCAACAAGATTGGACGGAAGCGGATTCTGTTTATATCCTTGACCATCAAATAGTGGAGCAATGCCGTCTCATGCTACAGCAACGAGACAATGTGGTATACGAGAACAGCAACTATGCAATGAATATAGCAGCTGTAGATTCCACTTTTTTTCACTTTTTCCACTATCCGATTGTGGCTGGCGAAGCTAGTTTAGAAGCTCCCAATGACGCCATTATCACCCAACACTATGCTCGTAATATATTTGGCAAAGAAAATCCGATAGGTAAAGTATTGGAATATTATGGTAAAAATATCACTATCAAGGGGGTGATCGGAGAATTGGACTGCAAATCATTACTTCAGTTCGATATACTAGTATCATACAGATTGATAGAACGCTGGCAACGTATGGATATATCACTGATGCGTATACTCCCCGGAGTAAATCTAGACAAAATAAACAAAATCAGCAATGTGTACAGAAAAGATAAAAGAGGAAACAGAATACGTTGGAAGTTTATTGCTTGGAAAGATTTATACTGGGAAAATTCCATCGGTCACGATGACGATTACGATTCCATTATGCAATTCGGGAACCGTACGCACCTGTATATTCTTTCAGGAGTAACCATATTGCTATTATTGGTGGGTATATTGAATTTCATCAATATTTATATGGTATTTATGATGAAACGTTCTAAAGAATATGGAGTAAAAAAAGTATTCGGCTTGCAGCGTCTGCCTTTGTTTTTACAAATATGGATGGAAAATCAGTTATTAGCCTTTGCCGCACTGCTAACCGCCTGGCTGTTGATAGAAGCAACCCAAGTACCAGTCAGCCGGTTGATGAATGAACAAATTAGCTATTCGGCATTCGACTGGAAATTGTCTTTGGGATTCATCATATTATTACCTTTAGTCACTTCTATTTATCCATACATCAGATACAATTATCTCCCTCCTATTGTATCTATTCGTTCAATAACATCAAACCGTCATGCTATCACTGTACGTATGACATTCCTTTTTTTCCAATACGTTATAACCATATTACTCCTTATCTTGTCATTTTACTTTGGCAAGCAACTGCATTTCCTGCTGAATACCTCTCCCGGATATCGGACAGAAAGAATTCTTAGAGCTGAGTTGTTACACGAGAACAAAAATTATCTGCGCTCTGAAACAGAAGAAAAGCGCAATGAGCGCTTTGCCCGCCAAGACCGTATCAAGCAACTATTAAACGAGTGTCCTCACATTGAAATGTGGATGAGTTCCCATTATTCTATATTAAGGGGAAGCTCTATCTGCATGTTGTTAAATGACCAAGATACCCGTCAACCCATGCTCACCCTATTTCCTTCCCCACAATTCTTCCAACTGTATGATTTGAAAGTACTGGAAGGAGAAATCCCCCCAAAAATTTGAAGGTTGGAGTGACTATAAAATGGTACTAAACAAAGCAGCAATGAAAGCCATGGGCTATGCGCAACTAGAAGATGCTTTTGTACGCAGCGAATCTCCACTTTGGATTAGTGTCAGCGAAAAAGGAGAAATGGAAGAAGGTGGAACCAAACTTATGCCTGTAGTGGCTGTAATAGACGATTATTACCCAAGCCATCTCACTGAAGGAATAAAACCGATGGCATTTGTCGTGGGGCCCAGCAGTGGCAACAGCGATTTTTTGATTGCCGTCAACCCCGATAAAGAAAAAGAAGTCATAGAATATCTGAAGAAAACAGAGAAAGAAATATATAATACCGAAGACTTCACCTATACTTGGTTGACAGATGAAGTTCACAAACTTTATGCTCAGGACCGTCAAACAGCAAATATTTATTTCGTCTTTGCCTTGATAGCAATCATCATCTCCTGTTTGGGATTATTTGGATTATCCTTATTTGATATCCGACAACGTTATCGTGAAATTGCCATCCGCAAAGTAAATGGTGCAGGGATGAAAGACCTTTACCTGCTATTATTCCGCAAATATATCAAAGTAATAGGTTGTGCATTTGTATTGGCTGTTCCACTTGCCCATTACCTCATATATATGTATACACAGGATTTTGTGCTAAAAACACCTATAGGTATAGGGATTTATTTAGCAGTTCTAGCTATCATTTCCTTTATTTCATCAAGCACAGTAATTTGGCAAATACACAAAGCTGCTCAAATTGATCCCGCAAAATTATAAGATCAGAATAAACACACATAAAATATGAAAACACTGAAATATTCCTGGCGCTTTTTAATGCGTTCTAAATCGTATACTATCATTAATTTGCTGGGACTGGCATGCAGTCTGGCATGCACATCATCTTGATGCGATATATCCATAGAGAACTGACAGTGGACACACATTGCATCGACAGGGAGCATGTGTATGCCATCTGTACCAATACAGAAGGCAACCGGGGACTAAGTGGACTGAAACAATATAACTATGATACCATTTCTATTGACAATCGTTTCGTAGAAGCTATGACCACCTATATTCCATTGGAAAAGGACTATGTCATTTCCGGTACCAACCGTATTCCGGCACGTTGCCTCGTTACCGACAGTGTCTTTTTTCAGTTATTTCATTATCCTATAGTGCAAGGAAAGCTATCTCTCACAACACCTCAGTCGGCATTATTAACGGAAAAATACGCCCGCAAGATTTTCGGTAATGAAAATCCTATAGGTAAAATACTACGTTATAGTAATGGCAAAGACATTACCATAGAAGGCATTGTAGGAGAACCTGAGTGCAAAACTACAATTAACTTTGATATCATCCTCTCTTCTAAATTATCCCAACATTGGGAAAGGATGAATACGGAGCTCTATCGTTTCCTACCCGGTACAGATATAAATGCCATAAATAAGACAGGTAGTGTTCCACGGTATATAAATGATCCTGAATATGACACTCGCACACATACTTTTTCTTTAATTTCTGTGAAGGATATTTACTGGGACGGTTCTTTAACTGACCGTGAACCTGCTATGTTTCTTTCGGGAAACCGTTCTCACTTAATCATTTTGTCGGGCGTATGCCTGTTATTGCTCCTCACCGGCATCTTGAATTTTATTAATCTTTATCTGGTGGCATTATTACGTCGCGGAAAAGAATATGGATTGAAGAAAGTATTTGGCGTATGCGGCAGAACATTGTTTGCCAATATATGGATTGAAAATACATTACTAGTTCTGAGCGCCTTATTAGTATCTTGGCTTATTATTGAAATAATGTCTGCCCCTACTGAATATTTGTTCGACACTCACTTTTCTTATACGGCTTTCGACGGATGGCTTTCGGCAAGTATTTTATTATTGTTACCAGTAATAACTTCTATTTATCCATACATTAAATACAATTACACCTCCCCCATTCTTTCCATTCGCTCTATCGGTGCCCAAAGTCATTCCAAACATTTTCGTATGTTCTTTCTAGGGGCACAGTATATTATAACTTTTTTGTTAGTGGTACTTTCACTTTATTTTAATCGACAACTTGGAATGTTATTAAGTACCGAGCCGGGCTTTCGTACTAAAAACATAATGAATGTAAATTTAGTATATGAATCGAAAGATTTTAGCAGCTATACTTATGAAAGTATGCAACAACGCCGCCAACGTGTCATGCAATTGGATAATGAACTTAATGCATGCCCCTTTATTGAATTGTACGAACCTAGCTATGAGAATATCCTTACTCCTACCTTTGGTACAAATTATTTGAACAATAAAGGAGAAAAGGTGTTTCTAAATATTCATTACGCCACTCCTGCATTTTTCAAATTATATGATATAAAAGTAATTGAAGGTGAGATACCCGATATAAATAAAGAAGACCGGCGCACTGTTTTTGTTGTAAACAAAGCCGCACTGAAAGCATTAGGCTATACTTCAATCAATGGCGTTGGAGTGATTGAAGAAAATCAAAAAAGGCTAATGCTAACGCTTCTCTTCAACCTATTGTTGCAGTAGTAGAGGATTATTTTGAAGGACATTTGACATCTGGAATCAAGCCTACTATCTATCTGTCGAGCACGGTTCAGTGGTGATCTCTATCAGATAGCTTATACACCCGGCAAAAAGAAAGAAGTGATTGATTTCTTACGTAATTTGGAATATAAACTCTATGGAAGTGAAGACTTTGAATATACTTTTCTGGAAGATGATATCAAAGCAATGTATACACAAGACCGCCAAACAGCCACTATTTATTCTATTTTTGCAAGTATAGCTATTATTATTTCCAGTCTTGGTTTGTTAGGGATTTCTCTTTTTGACATTCGCCAACGATATCGGGAAATAGCGATTCGTAAAGTGAACGGTGCAAGTGCCAAAGACCTTTACCGACTGTTATTCCGCAAATATATAACCGTTTTAATTATAGCATTTGTCATAGCTATTCCTTTGGCTTGTTATCTGATAAATACCTATACTCAGGATTTTGCAGTAAGGGCACCTGTCAGTATAGACATTTTTATCATATCATTGCTGTTGGTAATAATCATATCACTGGGCACCTTAGCATACCAAATACAAAAGGCGGCACATATTAATCCGACGCAAATCATGAAAACAGAATAATTTTATAAAACAACGGAAATATGTTAAGGCATTATATAAAAATGGCAATGCGCCACTTATTAAAATATAAGATACAAAATCTGATATCTATCGTAGGGCTATCTGTCGGGATATTATGTTTTAGTATCTGTCTTTATTGTAGCCGGTTCATCAGCGAAGTAGATTCTTGCTTTTCCAATAAGGAACGCATAGCAGACATAAATTTATGTACAACACGGGGAGATTTGTATTCTGGTATTCCGGCAACAACGATTGAAGAATTGCGTAAACTTAGATTCGATGAGGTTCAAGATTTTACCTTTACCGTTTATCCCCGAGAGCGGAGTTACAACGTAGAGATAAAAGAAGGGAAAGAATTACCATACGATCATTTGATGACAATGGAAGTAGACTCTCTTTTTAGGAAAGTATTCACTCCCCAAATACTACAGGGATCATGGGAAGTAGCCTCCAACACCCCCAATGCCATTATACTGACCCGCTCTTTAGCAAAAAAGATTTTCGGTGAGTCAGAAAATCCCATAGGCAAACGTATGATATTGACACAACGTCTTTTTACAGCACCGGATACCACTCCTCGTACTGGAGGCATAACCTATACCATTCAGGCCGTGATAGAAGATATTCCCCTGAATACCAGCCTGAGTTTTCTTGAGAAACTGGATATGCTAACTTTGAATGACAGTGAAGGAACATTGCAATTCAACGGTCGTGATAATATGACCGGAGGTTTTGGTTTTGCTCTGCTACGTCCAGGTAAAACAGCCCGAAAATTAGAAGCCCGTTTTCGCTCCATAAATATGAAGCACTACATGTATGACGAAGAAACAGCTATAACCGCCTCACCCTTTGGAGAGAAATTTTGGGATAAGTCCATCGCTCCTTATTTTGCAGGAATAACCATGATAGTAGGCCTGCTGATCTTACTGACCGGACTTCTTAATTTCTTCCATTTTCTTATGGGAACTTTCTTGAATCGTAACCGTGAATACGGGATACGCAAAGTTATGGGCAGTGGAAACCAGCGACTTTTTTACCAACTCTTTGTCCAGTCTGTCATCATTGCATTCATCGCTTTCTTGTTTACGTTCTGCTTGATTGAAATAATCAGCCCCTATTTGAATTTCAATTTATTTAATTATGTTCTTATCATTGAAAAGAACCTCTTGTTTATACAGACCACAGAGTATATGATATTCATCTTATTTTTATGTATGATATTATGCTTTATAACTGTATTGCGCATATATTACACATCTATCCAGACAGAGATTCATGGCAGTGAGATAAAACGTCATAAACATGGAATGCGAAATATACTGTTAGGTATCCAATTTTTTTATATGCTGGATTTTTCGTCGCATTTACCGTAGCTCTTTATATGCAAGCGGAAAAAACGGAATCTACCCTATTCAACACATTGACTGAAAAAGAAAAAGCCAATATACTAAGTTTCTCCATAGATTATATGTTTATGAAGAATGAAGAGAAACTGGCTTTAATAGAACGTATATCCAAATTTTCCGGTGTACAAGACAAATTATTGGCAGACATCAGTTATCTGAAAGGTATATCAGGTACTGGGATGCAAATGGAAAAAGGTAACCCGGAAAGCAGTTTTGAAGTAAATGTCATGAATGTTTCCACTAACTTCTTCCAATTCATGAACATACCTTTACTATCGGGACACACATTAAAAGCCAAAGAGGATTTGGTAGTAGACAAAACATGGGCGGAACGCCAGAAAAAAGATCCGTTAGGAACTATTTTATACAATTACTCGGAAAGCTATACCATTTGCGGTATATGTGGCGATTTTATCGCCAATGTATATAATCAAAGTCCTGGATTTGTATTCTTACCCAGCGACTTCAATTATTATGTAGGTCATTGCTATCTGAAATGCGAGCCGGGGAAAACGGCTGAAATAAAAAAAAATGATAGAAAAAACATTGCAAGAAACACTTCCGGAAAGTATTCACCCTCAAGTCACTACATTGCAGGAGGATATATATGAAGCACAAGCAACAGAAAATAAATTGAAAGGGATTATCCTGTTCTTTTCTATCGTCAGCCTGCTCATTACCTTGTTGGGAGTTTATTCGACCATCACATTGGATACGGAACGCAGACAAAAGGAAGTAGCTATCCGGAAGGTAAATGGAGCAGGATTGAAACAGATTATTTTATTGTTTGCCCGCCTTTATATAAGACTGCTGACTGTTTCCGCAGTTATTGCATTTCCATTTATTTATATAGTCATACAAATGTGGAAAAAAGCATATATTGTATTCTTTAATGACGGTATCATATATTGGGCAGGAATTTTCACCGGAATAACATTTATTACGGCCCTCACGGTATTATTCCGTATTCTGAGAATAGCACGAATTAATCCGGCAGAAGTAATCAAGAACGAATGATAAGAAATAGATTCAACTATGATAAAACATTGTCTGAAAATAGCAATCAGGAACTTAGTAAAGTACAAAGTCCAATCGGCAGTCAGTATTCTAGGACTGGCTGTAGGATTTGTCTGTTTTTCATTATCCCTTTACTGGATACATTATGAAATGACATACGACCATTTCCGCCAGGATGCCGACCGTATCTATATGGTACGCACTAATGACGAATATACGGAAGGGAAAATTTCAACACGAGTTCCCTATTCTTTAGCCGCTTATTTGGCCCAGCACTTTCCGGATATAGCAGTTGCCGCCCCCTTTCATCTCATTTCTGAACGAATCAGCGTGAATGACAAATATCAGGATGCCGTTTTTTCATCAGCAGACAGTGCATGGATGAATCTGATGGATATCCGGATTATTAAGGGAAACCGTAACTTTATGCTCCCCAAAGATAATGCCGAAATAGCAATCACTGAAGAAGCTGCAAAAAAATGGTTCAGAACGGAAGACCCGATAGGAAAAGAGGTGAAAATGCTCAGACGTACCAAAAAAATTTGTGCCATTGTCCAAGCTGAAAACAGACAATACCAATTTCCTTTTGACTTTATAGGCAACCCAGAATTGGGAAAAACCTGGTGGTATATCACTTGGAGCATACTGATTAAGGTAAAGCCGGATACAGACATTGAAGAATTAGAATCAAAAATCAATGCCAACCTGCCTGCCGAACTGAAACAAGTGACATTGACCAGAAAAACCGGCATTGAACGGATTATACTTACTCCGCTTTCCAAACTACATGATGCAAAAGATTTCCGAGATGATAAAGAAGCTGGAATAACTTTTCAGTATATCATCTATTTTTCAATAGCCGGTATATTAATCATAACGTGTGCGTTAATCAATTATCTCACCTTATTTATTAACCGCATGAGAGTCCGTCAACGGGAAATGGCACTGCGAATGATACACGGTGCCAACATCCGCTCGCTTGTTTCTCTCTTAACTGTGGAATTTTTGCTTCTGTTGGCGTGTGCAGTTACTACCGGATTTCTGCTGATAGAAATATGCTTTCCATCTTTCATAGAACTTACAGGAATTGATACAGCAAAATCCTCTTTATACGGAGAAGCCTTTCTTTTCATCGGTTTGATCTCCCTAATTATATTGACTGCCATTATCGGACTTTTATATATACTATATCATCGTTCCCTACACCTCTCTTTGCGTTACAATACCGGAAGGAGTACCGGTACACAGTTACGTAGAGGAAGTATAGTTCTTCAATTGTTTGTCTGTTTGTCTTTTATAGGATGTACCGTGTTGATAAACCAACAATTGGATTACCTGCGTCACCGCGATTTAGGATTGAAAATTAAGAATCGGGGCAGCTTCTCTGTTATGGGAGACATGGATTATACTCCTTTAATAAGAAAAATAAAAGAACTTCCCATGATAACCGAAGTTATGCAACCTGACTATTACCCCATAGTATCACAACTGACAGCTATCGGACAATTTGACAATTGGGAGGGACTGGATATTCCTATTGATACGCCAGTTCCGGTTAAGTTATTTTTAGGGAAAGAAGATTTTTTCCGTTTTTACGATATCACCTTATTAGCCGGTGAATGGCTTGATGACCTATCTACTTATGAAGACATCATTATCAATGAATCACTGGCGCGCCGAATGGGATGGAGCCCACAAGAAGCCATCGGCAAACATATTATACAATCATACATTACCTATACAATTGTCGGCGTAGTGAAGGATTGCCATTATGGAGCACCGACTTTACCCATTCCCCATACAGGCTTTCTGGTTGGAGAACAAATGGGATTAATGCAGCGTTCTGCCGGTATCTTATTCAAATATAAAGAAGGAACGTGGAATGAATGTCGTAAAGCCCTTGAACACCTTTACCAGACCGAATGTTCTCCTGAGAATATCTTGCGTCTGAACAGTGAAGAAGAAGTATATAATAATTACCTGCGTTCCGAAGAAATGCTGACCCGGCTGCTTAGTTTCGCGTCTTTAGTATGTATTCTTACCGCCATGTTCGGCATTTATTCTTTAGTAACACTTACTTGCGAACAACGTCGTAAAGAAATTGCAATACGTAAAGTAAATGGAGCCACAGTATGGAGCATTCTATTCCTGTTTTTCCGGGAATATCTAATCATGCTTTGTATTGCTGCACTGTTCGCTTTTCCAATCACATACGTCATTATCAAGCAATGGATATTAAACTATGTCCGGCAGGTCAGTATCAGTCCATTACCATTCATCCTTATTCTTATAGGGCTGGCTCTGACAGTCATAGCAGGAATCAGTTGGCGGGTATGGAAAGCAGCCAACGAGAATCCTGCAGAAGTAATCAAAAACGAAATAACTTTTAAAATATAAGATTATGATCAAAACAGTAAACTTGCAGAAAATCTTCAAAACAGAAGAAGTCGAAACATGGGCATTGAACAATGTCAATCTAGAAATTAAAGCAGGCGAATTTGTAGCCATCATGGGACCATCCGGTTGTGGAAAGTCCACCCTGCTGAATATCCTCGGCCTTTTGGACAATCCTACGGGAGGCACTTACGAACTGAACGGAACAGACGTTTCCAAATTTACCGAAGCACAACGCACCAATTTACGTAAAGGAGTCATCGGATTCGTGTTCCAGAGCTTTAACCTGATTGATGAATTAAATGTATTCGAAAATATCGAATTACCCTTATTGTATATGGGAATTCCGGCGACAGAACGCAAACGTCGGGTAGAAGATGCCATGAACCGTATGGCTATTGCTCATCGAGTAAAACATTTCCCACAACAACTATCTGGCGGACAGCAACAACGTGTTGCAATAGCCCGTGCTGTAGTAGCAAATCCGAAACTGATTCTAGCAGATGAGCCTACCGGTAATCTGGATTCCAAGAACGGCAAGGAAGTAATGGAACTTTTGACCGAGCTGAATAAAGAAGGAACAACAATTGTTATGGTTACCCACTCCCAACACGATTCCGGCTATGCAGGAAGAACCATTAATTTGTTTGACGGACAGGTGGTGAATGAAATAAAAATATAAATTAATTTATCATTGAGGTGGTTTAACCACCTCAATGATAACAAAAGGATATTATAACAATGAACATCTTCTTAAACATCAAACTTATTGTCCGCAACTGGTGGCGGAACAAACTTTTTTTTCTGATTTCACTATTCAGTCTTACAGCTGGATTAGGATGCACCAATCTGCTTATGACTTTTTTTATCCATGAATATAATGTGGAAAAATATAATACCGACCGTAACCTCATTTATCTATTACGTCAAGACTCTCCAATGGAAGAAGGTATTAAAGTAGCCTACTCTACCTCAGACGCAGCCACACAGATAAAAGAAAAATATGCTGAAATTACAGATATTCTGCATGTGAACGGAATGTCTGGTAATCTTTGCAAATATAATGGAACAGATATCAAACAGTTTCTTTTTATCAGTGCCGACTCTACTTTAAATCAATTTTTCCCTTATACAACTTTAGAAGGCAGCCTGGAAGAAGTCCTCACGACCCCGGACAAAGTTGCTGTAAACAAAAGATTTGCTCACCGACTTTTCGGAAATCATTCCGGAATTGGAGAAATCCTGGAAATAATCAACGAAGAAGGACAAAGTAAAAGTTATAAAGTAGCAGCTATATTAGAAGATCGTCCACAATCTTTTCTGCATTTTGATTTGCTGACAGGACTATCCGACAAATCATGGGGAGGTCCCGTATTATTAAAACTACAACCAGGTGCATCTCCCTTAGCTTTACAGGAAAAAATTAAAAAAGACAAGATTCCAACTTTAGTACCGGATTCACAATATTATATTGATCCGATAAAAGAACTATACTTTAATACTGGAAAAGACAGTAAGCAGCAACAGTTGGCTTTCTTCCAACACTGTGACGTATTATTACTATATATCAGTCTGATTTCAGCCCTGCTTGTACTTATCATCGCTTGTTTCAACTATACAAATCTGACTCTCTCACGTATCATGCAGCAACTTAAAATGATACATATAGAGAAATTGATGGGAGCAAAATCAAAAGAAATCCGCAGTCAGTTATTTCTTGATGCAGCACTTACCGTTTTATTTGCATTCCTGTTATCATTATTGCTTATTAATGACATGCTGCCGTGGTTTAATGATCTGTTGTCTACCCACCTCTTCTTCTCTTTCTTTTTCAGCTGGCAAGTTCTACCTTTACTTTTATCCTTCATTTTCTTCATGGCTGTCATTCCCGGTCTGTATATCAGCCATAAACTCTCTCAACAGACTTTGAGCAAGTATCGGCAAACTTATACAGGAAGGAAAAAGCAACAATTTATATGGTTGCTTGTTACCATCCAGTTTATATTTTCAATCGGGTTAGTGTATGCAACCACTCTTACACAAAAACAAATGAATCTAATCAAATCCCGTGCATACCATTACGAAAATACAATAGAAATAGGAAATGGCACCCTTCCTCTGTTTCCGCTCTATCAGGAACTGAAACAAATGGATGGGATAGAGTCTATAAGTCTTTCCATGAGTTCTGTACTTTACTGTTGGCTTCGTGAGCTTCCTATCCGACAAACAGACGGTAGTATCCAACATAATTTTATAGCACACATCCCTACTGACACAGCTTTCTTCCAAACCATGCATATCCGACAAATTGCCGGAGTATCTCCCTCCCAAGCCTGTCGGGAATATACTCATCCGGCTTTTATCAATGAAAACCTTGCGCGTTTGCTGAACATAGATGTTTCCCACATAGGCCATAAACTAAATGAATTTGATGGATTCTCGGATTCATTAAGTATTATTGCAGGTATTTTCAAGAATTTCCCATTTAACTCCCTGGAAGAAGAAATCGGTGGTCAACAAATATCTATTGGAACAGAACAGGATTTAATTCAGAAAGGAACATTCATACAAATGAAACTCATTCCTGAATATTATAAAGAAACATTGGTATCTATTGAAAAATTATGGAAGGAAATGAATGGTGACAGAGGTTTCAAATATGTAGATATGCATAAAGAATTTATGTTGCGTAATAACAAAGTAATTATACTCTCCCGAATCCTTATCAGCTACTCATTTATTGCATTGACCCTGACCTGTTTTGGCCTGTTCGGTATTTCATGGTACGCTGTACGTCATCGTACCCGTGAAATTGCAATCCGTAAAGTGCATGGTGCTTCCAATTGGGAAATAGTATGGTTACTAAACCGTTCTTTTCTATGGCAAATACTAGTAGCATACATCATCGCTGTTCCGATAACGTGGTTATTAATGCAACATTGGCTGGAGCAATTTGCTTATCGAATTTCAGCCACACAATGGAATTTCCTGACTCCTATTCTTATTGTATTGGTAATTACAACCATTACGATAACAATACATAGTTATCTTAGTGCACGCACTAATCCGGTAAACAGCCTGAAAACTGAATAGCAAACGTCTATGTATATGTTCTTTTTTGCTGAAAAAGCACCAAACTTACAGAAATCACAACAAGGATTATGCCCAAAGCACTGTATGTAGTAAAGAGTTCATTGAATACAAATACCCCTACCAGGACTGCCGTAAGAGGTTCTAATGCACCCAATAAAGAAGTCAACGTCGGTCCTGCCAATTTTACAGCCTTCACCAACGTGATATTAGAGATCGCAGTTGCAGGAAGTGCCAGTCCCCCAATATAGAGCCAAGTGATTACATTGGTTTCCCAACGGACCCCCTTATCATAGAAAAGTCCTCCCAGCAAAAAGAGCAAGGCTCCCAACCCCATCACATAACAAGTTAATACCGTAGAATTAACTTCCACTGCTCTAGTTTTTCTTATACCTATTATATAACCGGCATAAGAGAAAACCGATATGCAGGCCGCTATCAATCCCACCATTCTATTTCCACCATTATATTCTATATTTCCGGAAGATAAGAAAGATGCTCCTACTAATGATAAAACGATAGCAGCGAAAGTCACAATAGACTTCTTTTCTCTAAAGAAAACGGCCATTGTTACTGCAACAGCCAGCGGATACATAAAATGGATGATAGAAGCAACACCACTTGCAATATTCTGATAAGCTATGACAAGACTGAACGAAGTAAGCGCACGCAGCAAGCTCAGTCCGAAAATTGTTTTAAAATTTTTATACCCTATATGAAAATCACATTCGGTAAGAAAAGCAAAAACAAGCAAGACAACTGTAGCAACTCCCCAACGATAAGTCAGCACTTCAAAAGAAGAATATCCAATAGCCAACAAGCTTATGGAAAAAAACGGTGCCAATCCGAAAGTCGCAGAAGACACTGCTGCATATAGAATACCTTTTATCCGATTCATGTCCTTTTCAAGTAAAACGGATACAAAGATAGACAATAATACATAATAAAAAACAGGTTGCCTTTACAAAGGCAACCTGTGATATCTTATTTTATGATTTCCAACTTCTTAAAGCACTTGGTCAGTTTATCCACAGCATAGTCAACTTGTTCCTTTGTATGAGTAGCCATCAAAGCAACACGCACCAAAGTATCTTGTGGTGCACAAGCTGGTGGAATAACAGGATTAATAAATATACCCTCGTCAAATGCCAGCTTAGTCACTTCGAATGTCTTGTCCGTATCACGAACATAAAGTGGAATGATCGGACTTTCAGTATCACCGATTTCAAAACCGGCCTGACGGAAACAATCCAAAGCATAATTTGTAATCTTCCACAAATTCTCACGACGTTCGGGCTCACTCTTAAGGATATGAAGTGCAGCACGTGCAGCAGCTGTTGCAGCAGGAGTATTACTTGCAGAGAATATATATGAGCGTGAGTTGTGACGCAACCAGTTGATTGTATCTTTATCCGCAGCAACAAAACCACCGATAGAAGCCAGTGACTTTGAGAATGTACCCATAATAACATCTACCTGATCTGTCAGTCCGAAGTGATCGCAGACTCCTCGCCCGTCACGACCGAACACACCCAAGCCATGTGCTTCATCCACCATGATACTTGCATTGTATTTGTCTTTCAAACGAACAATCTCAGGCAAGTTAGCCAAATCACCTTCCATAGAGAAAACCCCATCCACCACAATCAGTTTCACAGATTCCGGTTTACACTTCTGAAGTTCTTTCTCAAGGGCTTCCATATCATTGTGCTTGTATTTCAACTGGGTGGAGAAAGAAAGACGACGTCCGTCTACGATGGAAGCATGATCACGGTCATCGCAGATAATGTAGTCATTGCGGTCTGTCAGGCAAGATACCACACCTTCATTTACAGTAAAACCGGTAGAATAAACCAATGCATCATCTTTCCCTACGAATTCCGCCAATTCCTTTTCTAACTGAACGTGCAGATCAAGCGTACCATTCAAGAAGCGTGAACCTGCACAACCTGTACCATATTTACGGGTTGCAGCAATAGCTGCTTCGATAATCCGTTCATCGTAGGTTAACCCCATATATGAGTTGGAGCCAAACATCAGCACCTTTTTACCATCCATGATAACCTCTGTATCCTGATGGCTGTCTATCTCACGAAAATAAGGGTAAAACGCCTCTTTCCATGTATAGTTGAGGCAATCTGAATTTACTTAACTTGTCTTGTAATAATCCCATATCCTATTGTATATGTAAGCCTCGTCGGCCTACTTTAAAATAATGTATATAAACTCACTAATACATTCTGTCTTCAAGGTGTTCCCGTCAAAACAGGCTGCAAAGATAGTAAATTCTACAACCGATTGTACTTTTTTTCAAAAAAATATTTAGGGACATCAAAACTTTTAGGATTTAGGGTAGTTATAAACAAAATGTATTACTTTTGCGTTTAATAAAGAGCTAAACTACCAAAGTAAAAGTATGACCACAAAAAAGAAAATTGTATTTGTCGTTAATCCTATCTCGGGGACACAGGGGAAAAGAGCCATATTAAAATGGATTGACGAACGTATAAACCGTACACTTTATGATTATACGATTGTCAAAACACAATATGCCGGCCATGCTGAAAAAAATTGCGGCTGCAGCTGCCAAAGAGAAAGTAGATATAGTAGTAGCTATTGGAGGAGATGGAACTATAAACGAAATAGGACGTGCACTGATACATACGGATACAGCATTAGGTATTATACCTTGCGGGTCGGGAAACGGACTAGCGCGACATTTACAAATTCCTTTGGAGCCCAAGGCTGCTATTGACATTATAAATGAAAGTTCTGTTGCCTGTATTGATTACGGAAAAATAAACAACATACCTTTTTTCTGCACATGCGGAGTAGGTTTTGACGCATTTGTCAGCTTAAAGTTTGCTGATTCAGGCAAACGCGGACTACTAACCTATCTGGAAAATACCTTGCATGAGAGTCTGAGTTACAAACCTGAAACTTATGAAATAGAAAATGAAGAAGGAACGGTAAAATACAAAGCTTTCCTGATAGCCTGCGGCAATGCCTCCCAATATGGGAATAACGCATATATTGCTCCACAAGCCTCGTTAACCGATGGTTTGATGGATGTCACAATATTAGAGCCATTCACAGTGTTGGATGTTCCTTCTTTATCTTTTCAACTTTTCAACAAAACCATAGACCAAAACAGCCGGATCAAGACATTCCGTACTAAAAAGATTAAGATACATCGTTCAAAACCCGGAGTAATGCATTATGACGGAGATCCGATCATGGGAGGAAAGGATATTGAGGTAGAATTGATTCCACACGGACTCAACATCATTGTTTCTGATAAAAAAAAAGAGAACGAACCTTTTAGTCTCTTACAACAAATATCCGAAATATTCAGTGGTATGAAGCCTAAAGCTGAAACTTTTGCTTTCCGGCACAGCCATTTATTTGAGCTTAACAAAAGTTTATTGCGTCGTCTAATCCAAAAAACAAATAAAAAATATCTTTTTTCTGAACATCAGTAAAGACTCTGCCAAATAAAAACAGTTTCTTTGATGATGTTCAGAATAATCCACCCTCTACATTTTCAAATAAAATTCTTTAGTCAAGGCTATATATTCTTCACTATACACATGACGTGATAATTCGATGGTCAAATCGTCTGTAACACATTTATCCACAGAGAATTTGAAAGCAAGCAATACCCGTCTGGGTTCAGTTCCAGGTTTTGTATGAATTAAAGTCTGGTGTGAGAGATGTAATCCGTAACGAGTGGCAGCCATCAAAAAAGATTCTTTACCATCAGCAGGAATAATCACAGAAAAAACACCTTCGGAATGAAGCAAACGAGCGGCAGATTCTGCTAATTTATCAAAATCAAGAAGATCTGTATGCCGAGCGATATTACGCTGCCTTTCAGGGCATTTCAATGAATCGGTAAAATAAGGAGGATTGGAAACAATAACATCAAAGAGTGTTTCCGATGTAAAATGGCAAATATCCTGCAACTCCACTTCTATCCTATCCTGCCACGGAGATGCCGCCACATTTCCACGAGCTTGTTCCACAGCATCCGCATCTATATCAACAGCTCTTATCTGGGCATTGCACCGCTGTGCCATCATCAAAGAAATCAATCCGGTCCCAGTACCAACATCTAAAATATTACGGGCAGAAACCACATCAACCCAAGCTCCCAATAAAACTCCGTCCGTACCAACCTTCATGGCACATCTATCATGATAAACAGTAAATTGCTTAAAAGAAAAATAAGGATTTGGCATACTATATTTATTAAATTAGCTGTCAAAAATAGAAAAATCCATTTAATTACTCCAATTATTAGGAAATATTTGATTTTTAAAACTCAATTAGTTCCCATGAATTTTCCTTATTCGACAAGGAATGATTAACTTTGTCCCCGTTTTGGGCATTGGGCTCAATTTAACACAAGAGGAATAAATTATGAAGAGGAATAAGAAAGAGGATATTTTGTTGAATACTGATAACGATGACATCTCTATGTTAGCTGAAATCCAAACGGATCCGGATGAAGTAACTGCTATGGAATTTAATAAAGAAATACCTGTTATGCCTTTACGCAACATGGTAATGTTTCCATCTGTAGTAATGCCTGTAACCATTGGACGCCCCAGCACATTGAAATTGGTAAATGCTGCATACAAGAAAAAACTTCCCATAGCGGTAGTTTGTCAGATACAGGGAGACATGGATGATCCTGGTTTTAATGATGTGTACCATGTAGGAGTTATTGGGAAGATTCTCCGTGTATTCGAAATGCCAGGTGGAAATACCACAGTAATTATGCAGTCAAACGGGCCCAAAGTACATTTGGACAGTATCACAAAAACATCTCCATATTTGAAAGGAATAGTGACTCCTATTCCAGAGGCAAATGACCAACTGGAAACGGACGAATTCAAAGCATTGATTGACACCTGCAAGGATTTGACGAGCAAGTTCATAGAGGCTTCCGAGAAGATGAGCCCGGATACTGTTTTTGCAATCAAGAACTTGGACAATCCGGAAATTTTTGGTAAACTTTATTTGTGCAAACTTCCCTATTCCGGTAGAAGAAAAGATAAAATTGCTAAAAGCTGGCGATTTGCAAAGCCGCCTGTATATGCTGGTCAAGATCTTAAATCGTGAAGTACAATTGGCTGATATCAAACAAAGCATTCAAATGCGTACACGCGAAGATATTGACCGTCAACAACGCGAATATTTCTTGCAGCAACAAATTAAAAACATACAGGATGAACTGGGTGCCGGACAGGAAGATGAGATAGATGAACTCCGCCAAAAAGGAAGAACCAAAAAATGGAGTTCGGAAATGGCAGAACTTTTTGAAAAAGAAGTTTCCAAATTGGAAAGGACAAATTCCCAATCACCAGATTTCAATGTACAACTTACCTATTTGCAAACCCTGTTAGGATTACCTTGGAATGTCTTTACCACTGACAACCTGAATATAAGTAATGCCGAAAAGACATTGAACAAAGACCACTACGGACTAGAGAAAGTAAAGGAGCGTATCCTTGAACATTTAGCAGTGCTGAAACTAAAAGGTGATATGAAATCACCCATCATCTGCCTTTATGGTCCTCCGGGAGTCGGTAAAACTTCTTTAGGGCGTTCCATAGCGGCATCATTGAAACGTAAATATGTACGTATGTCATTGGGTGGTGTGCATGACGAAGCCGAGATCCGTGGCCATCGTAAAACTTATATCGGTGCCATGCCGGGCCGTATCATCAAAAGTTTGATAAAAGCCGAGTCCTCTAATCCGGTTATCATTTTGGACGAAATAGACAAACTGGGCAGTGACCACCGCGGAGATCCCAGTTCCGCTATGCTGGAAGTGCTTGACCCCGAACAGAACAACACTTTCCACGATAACTATTTGGATGTAGATTACGACTTGTCTAAAGTAATGTTCATCGCTACGGCAAACAATTTGAGCACCATCCCTCCTGCTCTGCTGGACCGTATGGAGTTGATAGAAGTCAGCGGATATATCACAGAAGAAAAAGTAGAAATAGCTCGCCGGCATCTTGTCCCCAAAGAACTGGAAGCCAACGGCATTAAAAAAGAATATGTGAAGTTCTCTAAAGCTGCCTTGGAATGTATTGTAGAAAATTATACTCGTGAAAGTGGGGTACGCGAACTTGAGAAGAAGATAAACAAGGTAATGCGTAAAATAGCGTTGGAATTTGCACGTGACGGCTATGAAGTGATGCATGAAATAAAACCTGCCGATGTACGCAAATACCTAGGCACGCCAGAATATAGCCGTGACAAATATCAAGGAAATGAATACGCCGGTGTTGTCACAGGGCTGGCGTGGACAGCTGTCGGAGGTGAGATCTTGTTTGTAGAAACCAGTTTGAGCAAAGGAAAAGGCGGTAAACTGACGTTGACCGGGAACTTGGGTGATGTAATGAAAGAATCGGCTATGCTGGCTTTGGAATATCTTAAGGCACATACCAAACTGCTGAATTTACAGGAGGATATCTTTGACAATTGGAATATCCACATCCATGTACCTGAAGGAGCTATCCCCAAAGATGGTCCGTCAGCCGGTATCACCATGGTGACGTCATTGGCATCCGCCCTCACCCAGCGTAAAGTAAAAGCAAACCTGGCAATGACAGGCGAGATCACATTACGTGGAAAAGTCCTGCCCGTAGGCGGTATCAAGGAAAAGATTCTAGCCGCCAAACGTGCCGGAATCAAAGACATCATTTTATGTGAGGAAAACCGCAAGAACATTGAAGAAATTCAGCCGATGTATCTAGAAGGACTGACATTCCATTATGTCACGGATATTAAAGAAGTATTGGCTTTAGCTCTCACCAATGAAAAAGTAAACGGTGCCATTGATTTTAATATTACCAATCAAAAAACAGAAGAAAAGAAATAAATATGACTTTTGACTTACAATATACAGACCCTAAATCGAATGCCCGTGCCGGATTGATAACGACTGACCACGGGCAAATAGAAACCCCCATCTTTATGCCTGTAGGCACATTGGGAACGGTGAAGGGCGTGCATTTGCATGAGTTGAAAGAGGACATTAAAGCGCAGATAATCCTAGGAAACACTTACCACCTGTATTTGCGACCGGGACTGGATATAATAGAACGTGCCGGAGGTCTGCATAAATTCAATGGTTTTGACCGTCCTATGCTGACTGATAGTGGTGGTTTTCAGGTATTCTCTTTATCAGGTATCCGCAAAATGAGAGAAGAAGGTGTGGAATTTCGCTCACATATAGACGGTTCGAAGCACTTGTTCACTCCTGAACGGGTGATGGACATTGAACGGACTATCGGTGCAGATATCATGATGGCTTTTGACGAATGTACTCCGGGAACCGCAGATTATGAATACGCAAAAAAATCAATGCAGCTTACCCATCGTTGGCTGGACCGTTGCATAAAACATTTCAACGAAACCGTTCCCAAATATGGTTATCAACAGTCATTATTTCCCATAGTGCAAGGCTGTGTTTATCCCGACTTACGCAAACAATCAGCGGAATATATTGCCTCCAAGGGAGCTGACGGAAACGCCATCGGTGGCTTAGCCGTAGGTGAGCCAACCGAGAAAATGTACGAAATGATAGAGGTTGTCAATGAAATCTTACCCAAAGACAAGCCCCGCTATCTGATGGGAGTCGGTACACCGGTAAATATACTGGAGGGTATAGAACGCGGTGTAGATATGTTTGATTGTGTAATGCCGACCCGGAACGGACGCAATGGAATGTTGTTCACTAAAAACGGCATAATGAACATGCGCAACAAGAAATGGGAGGATGATTATTCTCCTATCGAGGCCGAAGGGGCATCGTATGTAGATACCATGTACAGCCGTGCTTACTTGCGCCATCTGTTCCACGCACAAGAACTGCTGGCCATGCAAATCGCTTCTATCCACAACTTGGCATTCTATCTGTGGCTAGCAGGCGAGGCCCGTAAACACATCATTGCAGGAGATTTCTCTACGTGGAAACCAATGATGGTAAAACGCTTATCTACAAGATTATAAATTACTAGAAATGAAGAATTGGTTCAAGACAAACACAGATTCATCCCCAAAGGATAAAAAATGGTGGAAGCCGAATATCAGTTGGCTGAAACTGGATAAATGGGTGAAAAGACTGGACATATATATCATTAAGAAGTTTCTGGGAACCTACTTTTTCGCTATTGCATTGATTATCTCCATTGCAGTAGTGTTTGACGTGAACGAAAATATAGACAGGTTCATCAATAATAAAGCCCCGCTGAAAGCGATTGTATTTGATTATTACATGAACTTCATCCCTTACTTCTCCAATCTGTTCAGCCCCTTGTTTGTCTTTATCGCTGTTATCTTCTTTACTTCCAAGCTGGCAGAAAACTCGGAAATCATTGCCATGTTCTCCACCGGAATGAGTTTTAAACGAATGATGCGGCCCTATATGATTTCGGCTGCAATCATTTCCGTTGTTACTTTCGGACTGGGAGCATACGTCATACCTAAGGGAAATGTAACCCGTTTGGATTTTGAGGACCGTTATAAGAAAAAAAAGAAACAGGAATATGTGCGGAATGTGCAACTGGAAGTAGACAGCGGGGTCATTGCCTACATAGAACGTTATGAAAATTATAATAAAACGGGATACCGCTTCTCCTTAGACAAGTTTGATGACAAGAAACTAGTTGCCCACCTTACTGCCCGAAGTGTCACTTATGATACAGCATCTGTACACAAATGGACAATCAAGAACTATATGATACGTGAGATGGAAGGTATGCGTGAAAAAATCACTCGTGGTGACCGTTTGGATACGATCATTAAAATGGAGCCTCAAGATTTCCTGATTATGAAAGGGCAGCAACAAACCATGACAAGCCCTGAACTGAAAGAATATATAGACAAGCAGAAAAGACGCGGGTTCGCCAACATAAAGGAATTTGAAATTGAATATTACCAACGTATAGCCATGTCCTTTGCCGCTTTTATCTTGACAACCATTGGTGTTTCCTTATCATCCAGAAAAATGAAAGGAGGAATGGGACTGCATTTAGGAGTAGGGTTAGCACTTAGTTTTTCATACATTTTGTTCCAAACAGTGTCAGCAACCTTTGCTGTCAACGGAAACACCCCTCCTATTATAGCGGTATGGATTCCTAATATACTTTACACATTTATTGCTATCTATTTATACAGAAAAGCTCCTAAATAATTATAGGAGCTTTTCTAGTTTTTGACGCCAATCCTCGCCGTTCTCCGGTTGCATCGTAATAAAGCCCAGTTCTTTACCAATAACAATATTGGCCGCACCGTCATCTACAAATATTGTTTCAGCCGGATTCAGTTTACTATCTTTTATCATATAGTTAAAGATGCCAGGATCCGGCTTGGTGGAACCGGCTTCGTAGGAAGTGTAAATCTTATCAACATAAGCGTCCAATGGCTTTCCCGCAGAAGTAAATGCATTACTCCTCGCCCATCCCATCACATAAGGATTGGTGTTGCTCAATATATATACCTTGTACTTCTTACGAAGCTCATTCAAGTAATCCAATTTATATTGCGGCACGTCCGTAACAAATCCTTTCCACCCATTTTCCACATCTTGATAAGTCAATTCTTTCCCACAAATTTTACTCAATTCACAGCGGAAAGTTTCAGCGTCCATGTTCCCATTTTCTACTTCCTGAAAAATCCCCTGCTGATGGTATTTCCCTAATAAACTGTCCGCTTCCCTCACTCCTATCCGCTCAAACGCCTTTACAGCCTGTTCACGGTCAAAGCTAATGATAACCCCGCCGAAATCAAACACAATATTCTTAATCTGTTTCATAACCTTTTTATTTATCCGCCGTAAAGGTAAGCATTTGATTGTGAATGATAAATGATGTAAGTCAATAAAATACCATATAGCAAAAAAAACCGCAGATTCCATTGAGAATCCACGGTAATTATTTTTGTTGTATTTTTCTTCCTTTCGGAAATGTTCTCTCAATTCAAATAAGAAGAGAGTTCGGATACGGTGATATCCTTGGCAACAATAACGCCATTTTCATCTAACAAAAAGTTCTTAAAGCCTCTTTTCAAGCGATAAGTCTGATATAGATCCGATGAAACACCAGCCAATTCCACAAAACAATTAGAAGTTGATATCTGGTCTTTTTTAATGGTTTCGTTAAATATCGACTTGTATTCATCAAATGAAACGGAAACCATTTCTACATTGTCGGCCTGCGCGATGGCATGATTCAAAGTAGCATTCTGCATCCTTGACAGAGCATCATAGCTGGCCCAAAAACTTAGCAGTACATATTTACCTCTTAAATCCTTCAAGTCAATCAACTGCTTTTCGCCACAGATAGTAAATGTAGGAGCCTTGTCTCCTATGGTCAAGCCTTCTGTCGGCGTGTTTTTCCCTACAAAAGAGAATGAAATCAAGGAACTAATAATTAATACAACAAAAATCCACTTTACATTTTTAATCATGTAATTCGATCTTAGTTAATACTATCCGAGACTGCCCTTAAACAGTGATTTCCACCCGGAACATTATCTTTAGTACTGATAATCAATACCATTTAAATTAGAAATCTGCGACAAAGGTAAGGAGTTTTGAAATCAACTCCAAGATTTTTCTCAAAAAATATGTTATATAGCATAAAATCATCCTTTTCATCGAGAAAAAAGAATGCAGAAAATATAGCTGATAAGGATTTATTTACGTACTTTTGCAATATGTAAATAGCAACCACAAAGTATGAATAATAATACTGAACTTATTTTAATCAGAATTACCGGTCTTGATCGGCCGGGATTAACCGCTTCCATTACGGAGATTTTGTCAAAGTATGATGTTACCATTTTGGATATTGGCCAGGCCGATATTCATAGCACCCTGTCATTAGGCATTTTATTCAAAAGCCAGGAAAAAGATTCAGGTAATATCATGAAAGAGTTGCTATTTAAAGCTTCCGCATTAGGCATCAATATCCGTTTCTATCCCGTTACTGTGGAAGAATATGAGGAATGGGTAAATATGCAAGGCAAGAACCGGTACATCCTGACTTTACTGGGACGCAAGCTGACAGCCAAACAAATCGCAGCAGTCACAGGAATATTAGCGGAACAAGGTTTAAATATTGATGCTATCAAACGTCTTACAGGGCGTATTCCATTGGATGAGCGGAAAGCGAATGTACGGGCTTGTATCGAATTCTCCGTCCGTGGCACCCCCCACCAACGGGAAGAAATGCAACAGGCGTTAATGAAACTGAGCAGTGACCTGGAAATGGACTTTTCTTTCCAACTGGACAATATGTACCGACGTATGCGACGCTTGATTTGTTTCGATATGGATTCCACATTGATACAGACAGAGTGTATAGATGAATTAGCCGAACGCGCCGGTGTGGGTGACCAAGTACGAGAAATCACAGAACGAGCTATGCGTGGAGAAATTGATTTCATAGAAAGCTTCACAGAACGGGTGGCTTTGCTGAAAGGACTGGATGAAAGCGTAATGAAAGAAATCGCAGAAAACCTTCCCATCACCGAAGGTGTGGAACGTCTGATGTTCGTGTTGAAAAGATATGGTTACAAAATAGCCATCCTATCCGGTGGATTCACCTATTTTGGTAATTATCTGAAAGATAAATTCGGCATAGATTACGTATATGCCAATGAACTGGAAATAGTAAATGGCAAATTAACCGGAAGATATCTGGGAGATGTAGTTGACGGAAAACGTAAAGCCGAACTGCTGAAACTGATCGCTCAAGTAGAACGTGTGGACATAGCACAAACTATTGCTGTAGGAGATGGAGCGAATGACTTACCCATGTTGTCCGAAGCCGGCCTGGGTATAGCATTCCATGCAAAACCCAAAGTAGTGGCTAACGCACAACAGTCCATTAATACGATCGGATTGGACGGCGTCCTCTATTTCCTAGGTTTCAAGGACTCTTACCTGGAAGAACGCGGCAAACTCTAAAGAAAGAAGTAACTATATATATGAAATTTTCAGAACTAAATTTAGAAGAAGGGGTGCTTCAGGCATTAGATGCCATGAGATTTGAAGAATGCACTCCTGTACAAGAACATACCATACCGGTCATTCTTGAAGGAAAAGATTTGATCGGAGTGGCACAGACCGGAACCGGCAAGACTGCCGCATACCTTTTGCCCGTTCTTAATCAATTAAGCAAAGGCGGATATCCGGAAGATGCCATCAATTGTGTGATCATGTCACCCACACGCGAATTAGCGCAACAGATAGACCAGCAAATGGAAGGTTTCTCTTATTTTCTACCGGCATCCAGCGTAGCTGTTTACGGAGGAAACGATGGTGTGCGCTTCGAGCAAGAAAAGAAAGGTTTAACTTTGGGGGCCGATGTAGTCATTGCTACTCCGGGACGTCTGATAAGTCATCTCAGCCTAGGTTACGTAGACTTGTCTAAAGTTTCTTTCTTTATTCTTGATGAAGCGGACCGTATGCTGGATATGGGATTCTCGGATGACATTATGCAAATAGTGAAATATCTGCCGAAAGAACGTCAGACCATCATGTTCTCGGCCACTATGCCGGCTAAAATACAACAATTGGCAAAAACGATCTTAAACAATCCGGTAGAAATAAAATTAGCGGTCTCAAAACCTGCGGAAAAGATTATCCAAACGGCTTATATCTGTTATGAACGCCAGAAATTGGGAATTATTCAATCCCTGTTCCAGGATCAAACACCTGAACGGGTCATTATCTTTGCCTCTTCCAAATTGAAAGTAAAGGAGGTGACACAAGCATTCAAGCGGATGAAACTGAACGTAGGTGAAATGCATTCAGACTTGGAGCAGTCCCAGCGGGAACAGATTATGCGTGAATTCAAAAGTGGCAGAATCAATATCCTGATTGCTACCGATATTGTTTCGCGAGGAATAGACATTGACGATATTCGTTTGGTAATCAACTACGATGTACCACATGACAGCGAGGATTATGTACACCGCATCGGCCGTACAGCTCGTGCCAACCATGATGGTTGCGCCATTACTTTTGTCAGTGAGAAAGAGCAGACCCAATTCAAAGCTATTGAAAAATTTCTTGGGTAGGAATATCTATAAAATCCCGGTTCCCGAGGAATTGGGAGAAGCGCCCGAATACAACCCGCGAAGTGGCGCCGGTCGTAGCAATCACAAAGGTGGCAGTTCCAGAAAACAAGGCAATTATAAGGGGAAAAAGAACGGTACGCCCGGTGCCAATAATAGAAGAAACACCCCAAAAGAATAGACGGAAGAGATGATATCTAAAAATCATTGGAGGAAGACGGACTTGTTTTCCTCCAATTTTATTTTATGAAGAAAGTCACTTCATGGCTCTCTGCAAAATAGATGCGGGGCAATCACAAACATCCATTATATGTATTGCTTGTAGGATATATAATCTTTCACCTGTAACATTACTAACCTTACAACCCACACATTAGTAACGTATGAGGTGACACGTTACTAACCTTCCGGTATGCACGTTACTAACCTTTCAACGTTCTTGTTCCTTTCAGAAAAGAACAAGGTCTTTAAAAAAAAAAAAGAACAAGACGTTTTCATTGAAAGAACAAGAGCTTTTTTAAAATTTGACCTGTTGTTTTTTCCATAACGGCATCTACATGCCGAAACACCTTATTTTTCCTTCAGATCTTTCAGCTATTCCGCAAACGCCCTGCCCATCGGCATTCCGACTGAAGGATATGCATTGTGAAATGTTTCAGCCGAAAAATATCCTTCAGGAAAACCGATTCCCCAAGAATCGGAAGAACCACCAATCCGCCTGAAGGATTCCAATCTCCAGCTGAAGAATTCCCGAGCCCAATCCTTCAGCCGGAATACCGACAGGCAGGGCATTTGCGAGCAGACTGAAGCTTTTGAAGGATTTTTCGGGGTATTCTCTATAGAGCATGATAGCGACCAAATAGTAATCGCTAAACGAAAAAATGACATAGCCACGACTACCTTACCAACTCGAATGCAAGTCCTCCATCCTTGCCAGCAGTGATATTGACCATATAACAAGATGCGCCGTCAGGTACGCATACCGTGGCCTGATAATGATACCCTTTAGAATCGACGCCCATAAAATCCATATCCGACAATATAGCCCATTGCAAGAAATCATCCGGAACCACCCCCTTGAACATCTGCTTGGTGATATCTTTGGCATAAAGACTCTTCCTGCCTTCATACACGCAAATGTGTATGATATTGTCATAATATACATTATCCACCCCAAGTCCTTCCTCCGAAACTCCCGGACGCATTACTTTAATCTTTGACGGGTTAATGTACACATATCCGCGATAACGGACATTATCGTATGTCACCACCGAATCTTTCTTAATAACTTCGTTATAAACAGGGATTTCCCGAGTATGGATAAATGCCAGAGAATCATTCTCTGTATCAGACTTATGCAGACGTATCACATCTCCCACAGCCGAATGAAACCAAAAAATATGCTCCCCCTGCTTCTCAATCTTATAACCATTAGTCCGTGCACCATACGTAATCAACGAATCGCCTATAATTTTAAAAGCAACGGGAGCTGTAGCGGCATCTGCATAAAACAGGGTGTCGCCTTTCACCCTCAGTAATGCCGTTTCCGTATTATCGTCCAACCATATACCTTCCAACAAAGATTTTGCCTCCTTGTTCTCTTCCAGGGCGGATGCTTTTTGTTGCGGAGTTCCACAAGAAGACAGCGCAACAGCCAACATTATTATCGAAAAAACGTTTGTACATGGTTATTCTCTCTATTTTATTTATCGACCGATGCAATGATAAACAAACCCCATTTCCTGTAGTTCGTCACCATCATAAATATTTCGTCCGTCAAGCACTACAGGCTGTTTCATCGCCTTCTTGATTACTCCCCAGGTAGGAAGACGGAACTCTTTCCACTCGGTTACCAGAATCAACGCATCCGCATCAAGAGCCGCATCATACATATCGTGCGCATAATAAACCGACTCTCCTATCCGGCGGCGGGACTCATCCATAGCAGCAGGATCGTATGCGCGGACATTGCAACCCGACTGTTTCAATTTCTCAATAAGTACCAAAGCCGGAGCCTCACGCATATCGTCCGTACCGGGCTTGAATGCAAGTCCCCACAAAGCCACTGTTTTGCCTTTCAAATCTCCATTGAATACCTTTACCAGTTTCTCGAACAAAATGCCTTTCTGATTCTCGTTCACATCTTCCACCGCTTTCAACACCTGCATGGAATAACCATTCTGCTCGGCAGTCTTAATCAACGCCTTCACATCTTTCGGGAAACAAGAGCCACCATAACCGCATCCCGGATACAAGAACTTACGCCCGATACGACTGTCGGAACCTATTCCGTCACGTACCATATTTACATCAGCTCCCACCAGTTCGCACAAGTTGGCAATATCGTTCATAAAGCTGATACGGGTGGCCAACATGGAGTTTGCCGCATATTTAGTCATCTCGGCAGAAGGAATATCCATGAAAATAACGCGGAAGTTAACCAGCATGAAAGGTTTATAGAGCTTGGTCATCAGTTTTTTAGCCCTTTCCGACTCTACGCCCACTACTACACGGTCCGGACTCATAAAGTCGTCGATAGCATTACCTTCTTTCAAAAATTCCGGATTAGAAGCCACATCAAAATCTATCGACTCCCCTCTTTTCTCCAATTCCTCTCGGATGACCGCTTTTACTTTTCGTGCCGTACCCACAGGCACCGTACTCTTGGTCACGACCAAGGTATATTTCTTCATATTAGCACCAATCGTCTTGGCAACTTCAAGCACATAACGCAAATCAGCACTTCCGTCTTCATCAGGAGGAGTGCCCACTGCACTGAACACAATATCCACATTGTCCAGACAACTCTCTAAAGAAGTGGTGAAATGAAGACGTCCAGCCTTTACATTACGCAAGACCATATCTTCCAATCCCGGTTCATAAATAGGAATAATACCCTGTTGCAGATTAGCAATCTTATCCGCATTTACATCTACACAAGTTACGTCTACGCCAGTTTCGGCAAAACATGTTCCGGTAACAAGTCCTACATACCCGGTCCCTACAATCGCTATATTCATTTTATTTAATTCGTTAGTCTAACTTTTTCGCTGCAAAATTACAATAAATTATGAGTGAGTTGTTATTTTCTTCCATAAAAGTTGCGCTGAAACGGAATAAAAATGCTAATTTTGCGATATGATTGAATTGGCTAGACATATAGAAATTCTGTTACTGGAAAATGACTGTGTGATTATTCCAGACTTTGGCGGTTTTATAGCGCACTATCAACCGGCACGGTATATCAAGGAGGAAAATCTTTATCTTCCCCCTGTACGTACTATTGGTTTCAATCCCCAATTGACTATAAACGATGGTTTATTAGCTCAATCGTATATGCAAGCTCATCACACCGATTTTCCTGATGCCACACGCATGATAGAAGAAGAAGTAGCCGGATTGAAAGAACAACTATACCAAAACGGATGTGCAGAAATGCATGGTATAGGGGTCTTACATTATAATATTCATAGCACATACGAGTTTCATCCCAATGAGGACGGTGCATTATCACCTACCTTATACGGACTTAGTTCGTTTTCTATCACCAGATTAGAATATCTTACTTCAACAACGTCTGCAACAACCAGAGAATTACTTCCCCAACAAGAAAAAAGAAAGAGAACAGTACGTTTCAAACGTCAGTGGATAGGAAATGCAGTAGCTGTGGCAATAGCTGTAGTCTTATTTTTCTTCTTGTCTGTTCCGGTAGAGAACACATATGTGGACAAAGGTAATTATGCTTCTTTAGGTACGGATGGTCTGTTTGACGCCATTCGTTCCCAATCTTTGGCAACGACCTTGATAACCGTTCCTTCCAGACCGCAGCAACCCAAGAAGACGAATATCAAAAATAATCAAAACACGTTGAAACCTGTAACTGTAAAAGTAGAAAAGGTAGGAAAAGCACAAGAAGCAGTACCCAAGAATGCTGTTGCAGCAAATTTGAACAGTACAGAACAGCCAGTTGCCAAGCCTGTCGCTGTAAGTAAACCTGCCCTTGAGAAGAAAGAAACAGCAACACCTTCGAGCAGTAAAAAAAATAATTATTATATCATCGTATCCAGTTTACCGACAGCCAATGACGCGCAGCAAGTACTTAATGAGTACAAGCAAAAAGGATATAAGGATGTAACAATCATAGAAGGTAACGGACGTTATCGCCTGTCTTTGTGCAACTTTGCAGATAAAGCCGCTGCTTATAAGAAATTAAATGAACTGAAACAAAATGATGCATTCAAGAATGCATGGATATTGAGTTCTAAATAAACAAGATTATTTTTTATGAAAAGAGTTTTGTGTCCCAAATGTGACAACTATATAACTTTTGATGAAACCAAATATACAGAAGGCCAGTCGTTGGTCTTTGTATGTGACCATTGTAAAAAACAATTCAGCATCCGTATCGGAAAGTCCAAACTGAAAGCAACCCGTAAAGAAGAAATATTGGACGAACAAGCCAATAAAGAGGATTTTGGAAGTATCGTAGTAGTAGAAAATGTATTCGGATACAAACAAGTATTACCCCTGATGGAAGGTGACAACCTGATAGGACGCAGAAGCAAAGGCACTGAAGTGGATATTCCCATCGAAACATCAGATCCGAGCATGGACAGACGGCATTGTATCATTAATGTGAAACGCAACAAACAAGGGGAAATCATTTATACCCTGCGTGATAATGACAGCATTACAGGAACATTTCTGATGAACGAGATTTTGGGGAACAAGGACCGGATACGAATCGAGGAAGGCGCTATCATCACATTAGGTGCGACTACGCTGATTCTGCGTGCCACCGAGAAGTAGAACAATGAAACGTATTATCTTAATCACAGGAGGCCAACGTTCGGGAAAAAGTTCATACGCGGAGAAATTGGCATTAAGCTTATCACCCACTCCCGTTTATATAGCTACTTCCCGTATTTGGGATGAAGAATTCCGCCAACGCGTTATCAAACATCAAGAAAGACGCGGATCGGAATGGACGAATATAGAAGAAGAAAAAGAACTAAGCCGCCATCAAGTAAAGGATAATGTAGTATTGATTGATTGTGTCACCTTATGGTGTACCAACTTTTTCTTTGATTTGGATGCGGATGTAGAGGCTGCATTACAGGCAGTCAAACAGGAGTTTGATAATTTTATCCGGCAAGATGCCACTTTTATTTTCGTAACCAATGAAATAGGTTCCGGAGCAGTATCCGAAAACGCCATTCAACGCCGCTTTACAGATTTACAGGGCTGGATGAATCAATATATAGCTTCAAAAGCAGACCAAGTATATTTGATGGTATCGGGAATTCCTGTTCCTATAAAATAATAAATACAATGAAAAACTTTCATATTGAGTATCCCGATGAAAGCTTTCGGGAGGCATTGATAGACAAAATCAACAATTTGACAAAGCCCAAAGGTTCATTGGGTGTTCTGGAAGATCTTGCATTGCAAATCGGATTAATCCAACAAACCCTCTCCCCTACATTAAGCCATCCGCACAACGTACTTTTTGCAGCCGATCATGGTATAGTAGAAGAAGGGGTAAGCAAGTCTCCCAAAGAAATCACTTGGCAACAACTAAGTAATTTTTTGCATGGAGGTGCCGGAGTTAATTTTTTATGCCGCCAACATGGTTTTAAGCTTGTATTAGTAGACTCAGGGGTCGATTACGATCTTCCTTACGAGAAAGGCATTATCAACTGTAGCGTAGGACGTGGCACGCACAGTTTTCTAAAAGGCCCCGCTATGAGTATGGAAGAAATGGAATTATGCCTGGAACGTGGAGCAAAGATAACGGATATGATTCATGCAGACGGTTGCAATGTGGTCAGCTTTGGCGAAATGGGTATTGGTAATACCTCCCCTTCTTCTATCTGGATGCATTTGCTGACAGGAATCTCATTAGAGCAATGTGTGGGTGCAGGAAGCGGACTGGATTCAGAAGGCATCCGTCATAAATATAATGTATTGAAACAATCGGTTAACCATTATACCGGTAACGGTTCCGTAAAAGATATCATCGCTTGGTTCGGAGGATATGAAATGGTTATGGCAATAGGCGGCATGCTCCGGGCAGCAGAATTAAGAATGATTATTCTAGTGGACGGCTTCATCATGACCAATTGCATTCTAGCCGCCTCAAAACTTCATCCGGAAGTTCTCTCGTATGCCATATTCGGACATCAGGGAGATGAAATCGGTCATAAACTAGTATTGGATGCCATGAAAGTGCGCCCTTTATTAAATTTAGGTCTCCGCTTGGGAGAAGGAACAGGAGCGATATGCGCTTATCCTATCATCGTTTCCTCTGTAAACATGATAAATGAGATGGACAATTTCGCCCATGCCGCCATCACTAAATATTTTTAACCATGAAACTGCTTGCCTCCCTCATTTTTTCACACGCCTTCCGTTTTGGAAAATAGCTAATGTACCACCTGTTTACTTTAAACGAGTAGTGGATTACTGGCCCTTTGTAGGATGGCTGACAGGAGGTATCATGGCAGGCACTCTATGGATCACTGCAGAATTTCTACCTGTACAGATAGCTGTGCTCATGGCGCTGGCCGCCCGGTTACTAGCAACGGGTGCTTTACACGAAGATGGATTGGCAGACTTCTGCGACGGCTTCGGGGGCGGTACATCACGTGACAAGATTCTGTCTATCATGAAGGATTCACATATCGGCACATACGGAGTGCTCGGATTATTATTCTATTATGGATTGATGTGGAATATACTCACCACACTTTCTGTACCCTTGGCATGTGCGGCCATACTAAGCGGAGATGCCTGGAGCAAGTTTTGTGCCGCACAAATCATCAACACGCTTCCATACGCCCGTAAAGAAGAAGAATCGAAAGCGAAGGTCATATATGACCGTATGAGTCCAGGTATTTTATTATCCGCTTTTATGGCCGGAACCCTGCCTATGCTTTTATTACTGGATAAAGGATACTGGTGGGCAGCCATCGCTCCTGCTATGATGTTCATCCTTTTAATGTCACTCATGCGCAGACGCCTGCAAGGATATACCGGTGATTGTTGCGGAGCGACTTTCCTATTATGTGAGTTTTCTTTTTATCTAACTATAAACTTAATCTATACAAACCTATGGTAATATACTTAATGCGTCATACTGCTGTTGATGTTCCGCAAGGTGTTTGTTACGGACAGACGGATGTACCCTTAAAGCCGACTTTTGAAACGGAGGCAACTCAAACGGCAGCCAATTTACAAGGTCTATCTTTTGATAAAGTTTATACCAGTCCGTTAACCCGTTGTGTACGCCTGGCTACCTTTTGCGGCTACCCGGATGCAGAACGGGACGACCGCTTGAAAGAACTAAACTTCGGAGATTGGGAAATGCATCGGTTCGATGAAATTGCCGACGCTAACTTGGAAAGATGGTATGCAGATTATCTGCATGTAAAAGCGACCAATGGAGAATCTTTTGAAGATCAATACCGGCGTGTTGCCGGTTTTCTAGACGAGCTTCGCCAAAAACCGTATGAACAAGTCGCGATCTTTGCTCATGGCGGCATTTTACTGAACGCACAAATTTATGCAGGTATCATTAAACCCGAAGAGGCATTTAGCGCACTCACTCCTTATGGAGGAATTGTCAAGATAAAATTATCGTGATGCAAGAACATATCGCTTATTTATTTGTTCTATTTATAAAGACAAATAAATATGCTTACTCATTTCCTAGATTTATTAGCTGTTGTTATAAGTGTGACAAGCCTTTTGATTGTCACATACGGAGCGTTGATAGGTATTATTTCTTTTTTGAAGAATGAAATACGACGCTTTACCGGAGGGTATTCCATTACCAATATACGAAAACTAAGAGCCACATTCGGAACTTATCTGCTTCTTGGCTTAGAATTCCTAATAGCTTCGGATATTTTGAAAACAGTATTGGAACCAACCTTGAATGAATTAGCCCTATTGGGAGGTATTGTTGTTTTAAGAACCATCCTGTCCGTGTTCCTCAATAAAGAAATAAAAGAATTGGAAAGTGAAGAAAAATAAAAAAGAGCGGCAAACGGGACTCGAACCCGCGACCCTCAGCTTGGGAAGCTGATGCTCTACCAACTGAGCTACTGCCGCATCTCTAAAACAGGAACAAAAGTAATATATATTTTTCAGCTGACCAAATATAAGCAAACAATATTTACTATAATCATCAAAATTTCTGCTCTTCTGTTTATATCGACAGCTTTATGCATATCCTGTGTATGGATAAGCCGATCCTTATCTCCAATAAAAGGTTTATAGACTATCTCTCCAAAATAAACATGAGGACCTCCAAAACGGCAATTCAAGATACCTGCTAAAGCAGACTCCGGATAACCTGAATTAGGACTTGCATGCCGGTTACCATATTTACCTACAAATCTCAGCAAACCGGGACGCCCCACAGACAAAACCATTAAAAGTGCGGTTAAACGAGCCGGAATATAGTTCGCCATATCATCAATATATGCAGCGGCACAACCAAATTGCAAATAACGTTCGTTCTTATAGCCTACCATAGAATCAAGCGTATTAACCATTTTATAGGCAAGCATACCGGGAACTCCCAAAAGCAAATACCAAAACAGCGGAGCAATAACTCCGTCACTCAAATTTTCGGCCAACGTTTCCAAAGCAGCTATACGCACTTCCTGATCGGTCAGTTCTGAGGTATCACGCCCTACAATACGGGAAACCTGCTTTCTCCCCTCCTCTAAAGAACGGTCCGCAGCTAGAAAAACCTGTTTTACTTCTCTAATAAGTGTAGTCCCTGCTAAACAATAGAAAACAAGCACAGCGGAGAGGGCGATCCCCAACCAGCGATTCAACAAAAACAGATAATGCAATGCCAAAGCAGATCCTACATATACTAGCAAAATAAGCATAATAGCCGCCCCCCCTCCTTTCAACATCCGATGTGCCCCACAGTTCCATCGTTCCTCACAAAAAGAGATCAGCTTCCCGAATCCTACCACCGGATGCGGCAATCCTACCGGATCCCCAAGCAATTTATCTAATATCCATCCTATCAACAACGGAAGAATTAATACATATATGTCCATTTCTTTATACTTTCTACCAGTTTGTCATTTTCTTCCGGAGTTTGTGTAGCAATACGGAAGAAGTGTTCATTCAGCCCTTCAAAATTGGATGCGTCACGAATAAGGATACCCTGCTCTGTTGCCAGATATTCTTTCAAAGCCGCTGCCTTTCCCATACGCAATTGAACTAACATATAGTGAGTATCCGATGGCCAGATCTCCATTCCTCCTATTGAAAGTAAAGATTGAGCTAATCTCTCTTTTTCCTTCAACAACAAAGAGATATCTATATCATATTGAGAAGAAGACAATAAATAATGCCCGGCCTCTATAGCCAACTGATTAACAGACCAAGGCATCCGCTGTGTCCGAATTTCATGTAGCAGTTCTTTACATGCAGTGATATATCCTAAACGCAAGCCGGGCACGGCAAAACGTTTGTCATGGAATGCAACAGGATAACATTCGGAAATTCCGCAGCCTCCCTGGCTGTAAGCAAAGCCTTCTGTGTAAAGAATTCATACGACTGGTCCATGACAAAAATACGCTGCGGATTTTGTTTTATACAGGCTGTCAAGACTTCCTTCTCCCTGACCTCTCCAGTGGGATTATTAGGATTACATAACCATATCAACCTCCCCCTATCCGGCAAACGGTTCAAGTTATATATAGGAACCACTTTATGACCATGCAGACGACAAGCATCCGCATATTCGCTGAAAGTCGGCATCAAGATAGCCGAAATCTGATTCCTGAATGTCTGAGCTATTAAATAAATGGCTTCCGTAGCCCCATTGGTCACACAAACCTCTTCAGACGAAAGATGAAACCGTTTCGCCAAAACCTTTTCCAATGAATAAGGTTCCGGCTCGGGGTACGTACGGATACTTTCCATCTGCTGAAACAAATGTTGATGTAATCCGCTATGGTCTACATGATTATATACGTTTGAACTGAAATTTATCTTTATTGCTTTATACTTATAAGCATCATCACCATGTCCTTCAATCATTCCCACTCATTATTTGGTACAACAAAGGCAGATTGAGATGACTGCGTACATGCTCTGCCAATTTATCATATTGTTCTTCTTTATAAGTCCGGTAATCCAACACCATATGACACTCCAGTTTTTCTGCGTATGGTTCCAGTAAATAATCTATAAATGCCTGATTATCCAATATTCCATGAATATAACTTCCCATACATTTTTGGTTTACAAAACAACCGTCCTCTCCACCGTCTTCCAGTTTATTCAAAGGAACTACAGACACCCCCGGAACCGGGCGGGTTTCTCCCATGTGTATTTCATATCCTTGGCAAGTTTCCGCATTCTCAAGAAAATGAAAATTCACCTGCCGTGTCACCTTCTCCCCTTGCATCGTAGTAATGACGGGAAGCAGTCCCAGTCCCGGCAATTGGCGGATCTCTCCCTCCACTCCTTCCGGATCGTGAATCTCAAGTCCCATCAATTGATATCCCCCACAAATTCCCATTACAGTAACCCCTTCCCTATGCGCACGCAGGACAGCTTGCGCCACCCCGTTCCGTCTCAACTCATACAAGTCATCCAAAGTGCTTTTGCTGCCAGGAAGCAGAATAATATCAGCTTTGGCCAGATCTTCCGTATTATTAGTATAATAAAGGTGCACTCGTTCATCCCGTTCCAATCTGTTGAAATCTGTAAAGTTTGAGAGATGACGCAACAGAACAACTGCTATGTTTATTTTGCCTTCCACTGCTTGCATCCGTTTATAGTCCAAGACTACGGAATCCTCTTCCTCAATATGTATATTTCTATAATAAGGTATTACTCCCAAGACAGGAATACCACATAAATCTTCCATCATCTTCACACCAGGCTCAAACAAACGGATATCCCCTCTGAATTTATTAATGATTATTCCTTTTATACGTTTCTTGTCCTCAGTAGTTTGTAACATGACCGAACCATAGACACTGGCAAATACTCCTCCCCGGTCAATATCAGCTACCAAAATCACATCCGCATCCGCATAACAGGCCATCGGCATATTCACCAAATCAGTATCCCGCAGATTTATTTCGGAAATGCTCCCTGCTCCCTCCATTACAATAGGGTTATAACGTGCGGCAAGACGGTCAAAGGCTGCGTTTACCTCTTGCCTCAGTTCTTCACGCCCCTCCTTGCGAAAATACTCAAAAGCGTTACGATTACCGATGGGACGACCGTTTAACACCACTTGCGAAGTATGATCGGAGCTGGGTTTCAATAACAGAGGATTCATGTCCGTGTGACAAGGAACTCCGGCAGCTTCAGCCTGTACAGCCTGTGCACGGCCTATTTCCAATCCTTCCGGAGTGGCATACGAATTCAATGCCATATTTTGTGCCTTGAAAGGTGCCGGTTGATAACCATCCTGTTTAAAAATGCGGCATAATGCGGCGGCAATAACACTTTTACCAACGTCACTACCTGTTCCCGCCAACATAATGGGGTGTAATTTCTTTTTCATCACTCTTTCTTTTTTCTTTTATAGGCAAAGGACTGCCACTTTTCTTCCGTCCAGTTCTGCTGTTGCATCTCATAACGGGCCATAACAAAAAATAAATCGGACAGCCGGTTGATAAACCGAAGTATGATTTCCGGTAACGGATCGTGTTTATGCAAAGTCCATAATCTCCGTTCTGCCCGACGTGCCACAGTCCTTGCAAATTGCAACTGTGCCGATACAGGTGTTCCTCCGGGAAGAATAAAATAACCATTATCCTCCATTTGTTCCATCAACTTGTCCATTGCCTCCTCACAAAAAGAGCATAAATTATCAGGCAAAATATTGGGATTCCCATCACGAAGAGCCGATGGTGTGGCCACATGGCTCATCACTACCATTATATTTTTCTGAATCGTAAAAAGCAAGGATTGCCATTCGTGCTCCTGCGGCAAAAGTGAACGTATTATTCCTATAACAGCATTCAATTCATCGATACATCCATTAGCCTCGATACGGATATCATCCTTAGGTATCCGTTCTCCACCATGAATCCCTGTCATGCCCTTATCCCCAGTACGTGTATAAATGCGCCTCATACTTCCCATAATTTTAATATATCCGTTTCTCCCCAATATAAATGGGTATACCCGGCTATCACATTTTTATATCTATAAAGCGGGGTACTCACTTCCATTCCTCTTGCCGTAAATTGTTTTGCTACAGAAGGCATAGCATCAGGAGCAACGACATTGGAATAATGAAATTCGTGCCCGCGAAGCTCCATCCCTTTATATTCTATACGGCGATATCCTAGATGAAGTCTGGCACCCACCATGGTACAATCCAAAGGCAAAATACCCGTCATGGCATATGCAGTCCCTCCTTGGCGGACTGTCAGGGAACGGGTGAGAAACATCATACCTCCACACTCGGCCAAAATCTTCCCCCCCTCCTCTGCATAGGTTCTTAATGCTTCCATTAACTTTTTGCGCCGATGCAGTTGACGGGCAAACAATTCCGGATATCCTCCGGGTAAATAAACCAAATCAGCATCCGGCAAATCACTACCATATACAGGACTGAAATAAGTAATGCTTCCTAGCGCAGACAAGCGGTCTATGTTTTCTCTATAGATAAAGTTGAAAGCCGGATCCCGCGCTATGGCTATCTTCATCTTTTTAGCAGAAGGAGCAAAACTTTCCACCCCTATCTCAGAACTATAAGGCAATGTATACCGACACGGGAAATTACGATGACAAATACTCAGCAGCTTATCCAAATCCACATATTTCTCAACCAATTCCGCAGCCTGTTCTATTAAGGTGTTCATGGAACGTTTGGCTGTCAATGTCAAACCCAAATGCCGGGATGGAATTTTCAACCCTTCTGTCATAGGCAGATACCCCAAACACTCTACTCCTGCATCAACACAAGCCTCACGTAAATAAGCGAAATGAGAAGGAGATGATACTTGATTGAAAACAATACCTGCAATCTTCACAGCCGGATTAAAATGCTTGAAACCATAAATTAACGGAGCCACAGAATAAGCTGTAGAACGCGCACTTACTATAAGCACTACAGGGATATTCAACAATCTGGCTATTTCAGCACTACTTCCCTGCATTCTTTGATAACCGTCGAACAATCCCATCACTCCTTCGGTTACACATACATCGGCTCCATCTCCATATTTATTATACAGATGTTGTACATGGGTATTTGATGCCATCCAAATATCCAAATTCACCGACTCATGGTCAGCAGCCAGCGTATGAAATTGTGTATCAATATAATCAGGACCACATTTAAAAGGCTGTACTCGCAGGCCTCGTTTGTGCAATGCCCGCAGCAACCCCATCGTAAAAGTCGTTTTTCCGCTTCCCGATGTAGCGGCCCCTATGAGTAATTGTGGCTTCATTCTTTAGTATTTCTTTTAAAAACGGATACAAAGATAGTGCAAATTGCAAATTATCGAAATTAGAATAACAGATTAATTCATAATTCCGACATATCAAGTAAATATCCTTAGAAAGCAATTAAAGTTTTATGGTTTATCAATTAAATAAGCTACCTTTGCAGTCATTTTGCCGGGATGACAGCTATAAAACGAAGCATCCTATCCCATAAAACCTACTCTAATATTTTGAAAGACAACTTTTTGAATTATAAAATTGATACTATAAATAATTAAACTAGATAATGAATTATGGAACTTTTTAGAAATCTCTTTGAAGGGTACCCTAATTTATGGGACGGCGGAGTAGCACATTCCGTACTTATTCTTTCACTGGTCATTGCTTTCGGTATCATGTTAGGAAAAATAAAAGTGGCAGGTATCTCATTGGGAGTAACCTGGATACTTTTTGTAGGAATTGTATTCGGTCATTTCAATCTGAACCTGGACGAACATCTGTTGCATTTCTTAAAAGAGTTCGGTCTGATATTATTTGTCTACTCAGTCGGACTACAAGTGGGTCCCGGTTTCTTCTCAGCATTCAAAAAAGGAGGATTCACACTAAACCTGCTTGCCATGATGGTTGTATTTTTAGGTGTGACCATCACCATTATACTCCATTTCATAACAGGTGTCCCCATTACCACAATGGTAGGAATTCTTTCGGGTGCTGTAACAAATACCCCGGGACTAGGTGCCGCACAGCAAGCAAACAGTGATCTGAATGGTATAGACGCTCCCGAAATAGCACTGGGATATGCCGTAGCCTATCCACTGGGTGTAGTAGGATGTATTCTCTCCCTGCTGGCATTGAAATATATCCTGCGCATCAACACAAAAACCGAAGAAGCCGATGCGGAACGGGGATTGGGACATCTACAAGAACTGACCGTACGCCCTATCTCACTAGAAATACGCAATGAAGCCGTAGAAGGTAAAACAATAAAAGAAATCAAGCCATTGGTGAATCGTGATTTTGTGATTTCACGCATACGGCATTGTGACGGAGACAAACAAACAGAACTAGTGAACTCCACTACAGTATTTCACATGCACGATGAAATCCTTGTTATCGCCAATCCGATAGATGTAGAAGCTATCACTGTATTTTTTGGAAAACAAGTGAATGTGGAATGGGATTTCCAGAACAAACAACTTATTTCCAGAAAAATTCTGATCACCAAGCCTGAATTGAATGGCAAGACATTGGCTCAACTAAAAATCAGGAATAACTTCGGAGCAAGCATTACCCGTGTAAACCGTTCGGGTGTAGACCTTGTGGCCACTCCCAACCTGCAATTGCAAATGGGTGACCGGGTAAAGATTGTGGGTAGCGAACTGGCTGTAGCCCATGCCGAAAAGATTCTAGGTAATTCCATGAAACGTTTGAATCATCCCAACCTGATTCCTATTTTCTTAGGCATCGCATTAGGGTGTATTTTAGGAAGCACTCCTTTTTTATTCCCCGGTATCCCTCAACCGGTAAAACTGGGACTGGCAGGAGGCCCCCTTATTGTGTCCATCCTGATAAGCCGTTTCGGACCACATTATAAATTGATAACCTATACCACCATAAGTGCCAATTTGATGGTACGTGAAATCGGTATCTCACTTTTCCTTGCTTGCGTAGGATTAGGAGCCGGTAAAGGATTCATCGAAACAATTATTAACGAAGGCGGATATGTATGGATAGCATACGGCGCCATTATTACGCTGCTGCCTTTACTGATTGTAGGAATAATAGGACGATATGTTTATAAACTGAACTATTACACCTTGATCGGAGTATTGTCCGGAGCCACCACCAATCCGCCCGCATTAGCCTACTCCAATGATTTGACCTCTTGTGACGCTCCGGCAGTAGGTTATGCCACCGTTTATCCGCTCACCATGTTTTTACGTGTGCTTACAGCACAAATATTAATATTGGCGCTTGCCTGAAATCACTATCCGAATTATTGCAAATTCATATTGCCGTAGGAGTGAATCAAATTCACTTCTACGGTTCAAAATCCCCTCCTCTTTTCAATATTCTTTCCGTTTTAAGCAGTCATTTTTTCACTAATCTTAAAACATATATAAAATAATTGTCTACCTTTGCGCCCGGTTTGGTGATACAGATATTTTTTCTCTATCTGTATAAAAGGGAATTCGGTTGTGGAATCCGAAGCAGTGCCCGCTACTGTGAAACCCATTTGATGAAAAGCAACTCTCGCTATGCCACTGTTTCGAAAATGAAGAAATGGGAAGGCGCTTTTCAGGGTGAAGCCAGGAAACCTGCCAAATCAAAACATAGATAATCACGCTCTCCCGGGGTCAGGAAAGCCAATTATTAATTCTTAAATTCTTTCGATGAAAGTAAAATTATTATTGACAGCAATTACTTTAAGCTGTCTGGCTATTGACGTACTGGCACAAGTCAGTATCAGTGGAAAGATTGTGAGTGCCGATACCAACGAACCTGTAGTGGGGGCTAATATTCGTATTGACCAAAGCCTTTCAGGATGCACCACAAATGGTAAAGGCGAGTTTAATATCAACAATCTTCCTGATGGAAAACATGTATTAAGAATCACGCATGTCAGTTACACACCCAAATCTGTCACCACAAAAGGGGGTGAAAAAAATCTTCTTATCAAGCTACAAGACAGTTTTACCAATATAGGCCAGGTAGTAGTAACCGGAACAGGAACACACCACCGCATGACGGATAGTCCCGTGCCTGTTTCCGTTATCACCGCAAAGGATTTAAGTAATGCCAGTGTAACATCGCTGGACGAGGCCTTACAAAAGCTGACCCCATCTTTCTCAAGTATGACCAACGGTATGGGTACAACATTGAGTCTGAATGGATTGCCTGATGATTATTTCATTTTTCTGGAAAATGGCAAACGCCTGTATGGAGATGATACTTACGCCCGAATCAATGTTGCCAAAATCAAACGTATTGAAATATTGAACGGTGCCTCTTCCGCTCTTTACGGAACAAATGCTATCGGAGGAGTAATCAACATTATTACTGATGATGCAAAAAATGCTATCAATGTTTCCAGCGATACCCGCTATGCCAGTAAAGGACGTTTTACCCAGTCCGTAAACGCAGATGTCAATACCGGCAAGTTCGGCTCCTACACCTCTTACCGCCGTCAGCAGGCCGAGGGATGGCAACTGAATCCATACGAAGAGAACTCCAAAACTCATGAACTGGAAGAAACCGGGAAAGTAGCTTCTACAGGATTCTATGCAAATACTGTCAATCAAAAATTCACTTTTGATGCTACCGACAAACTCTCCTTTTATGCCCGCGGCGGATATTATGACAACAAGACACGCCGCCCTTATGAAGCATACGACTACAACATATTGCATGAAACCTTTAATTATGGTATTGGTACCCAATACATGATAAGTAAAGGGAATTATATTACCGCAGACTATTACGCCGATCATTTTTCTTCCTCTTATTGTTTTTTTAAAGACAATAAAACTTATAATGGAAAAGCAGGTGAAGAGCAAGTGCGCAAACGGACCCGCAATCACAATCTTAGCATAAAAGGTATCTTTAAATTAGGTGGCCGGCACAAACTTTCAGTCGGCACAGAATATATCGTTGATGTCTTGAAAAGTCAAACAGACAATATAGCTAAAGAAGATGCTTATACACTGGCCTTGTTTGCACAAGATGAAATAAAGTTACTGAGAAATCTACAGGCTTTGATCGGTGTACGTTACATTTATCATGAAAATTTCAAAAATCATGCCACTCCCAATGTAGCACTGATGTATAAACCCGGCAAATTCAATTTCCGTGCCTCCTATGCAGCAGGTTTCCGAACTCCTACCCTGTCTGAACTCTATGCCACTGACATAGCTAAAAAAAATGACAGGTTGACAATAGGCAATTTGGATTTAAAGCCGGAAAAGAATGATTATTTCTCATTGAGTGCAGAGTATGTACATGAGCGTTTTTCTGTATCAGTCAATGCTTTTTATAATAATATTCGTGACATGATAGATTATAATACGATTGCCACGGGAGATAAAGCTATGGAGCAATATGGTCATAAGGAAGTTCGTCAACGTGATAATATAGCGGAGGCTAAAGTATACGGAATCAATGTATCCGCCAATGCATACCTAGGTGCCGGGTTCAATTTAAGCGGAGGATATACTCATCTTAATACCCAAGACGTGGAATTGGAACAACCCATCGACAAAAGTATTAAAAACGCATACAATATCAATGCCCAATGGGCGCATTCATGGAAGATATATCGGTTGAACATAAATTTGAACGGTCGTATCAACAGCAAACGTTTCTCTAAAAGTTATGGCTATGCTCCCGACTATCAATTGTGGGATTTAAACACACGCCATTCTTTCAACTTAAAATCTGTAATCATAGAACCCGGATGTGGCATAGAAAACCTGTTCGATTATACGGATGATCGTCCTTATAACAGCAATTATGCAACTCTTACCCCCGGACGTTCATTCTATATCAGTTTGTCTTTAAAATTTAAAAGCTAAAAAAATCAAAGACTTATCGAAGATAATATAAAATAAACCTATATCTTTGCAACAGAATTAGTAATCGGACTATCACATAGCCCGATGCAAGGGAATCCGGTGTAAATCCGGGGCTGTACCTGCAGCTGTAAATCCTCATTATGTTGATTGGATAGTCCAAAACCACTGTTTCATTTGAAGAAATGGGAAGGTTTCCAATCAGAGGAAAGCCAGAATACCTGCTAAGTCTGTTGAACAATAAACACCAAGCTTCCAGGATTAGAAGTATGTGTCCATTCGAACAAGCGTTTTCCAACGTCTATTCCTTTGTGGCATTCCTCTTTATCAGAGGGAAACTTGATGTTTTATTTTGCAAATTAAATAAAACACAATATGAGGTATTTACTTCTTGCTATTCTACTATTAGGTACACAAATTGCAAGTGCCCAAAGTATTCTCAAAGATAAAGACGATAAAGAATTGTCCGTATTACTGAATGAAGTGGTCATCACGGGTACAGGTACTGAACATTATCTGAAAGATGCTCCCGTACAGACTGAAGTCATAACCAGCAAAGCTTTGGAACAATATCAGGCACGCAGTATAGACGATTTGCTCAGTGGTCTTAGTCCTTCATTGACCTTTCATGATGGTGATATGGGGAGCCATATCCAACTAAACGGATTGAACATGACTATATCCTGATCATGATAAATGGAAAAAGAATGAATGGCGATGTAGGAGGGCAAAACGACTTGAATCAATTAAATCCAGCTAATATAGAACGCATAGAGATTGTAAAAGGGGCCGCTTCTTCACTTTATGGCAGTGACGCAATAGCCGGAGTTATCAATATCATAACCAAACGTAACCGTGAAAAAATGGAGCTCACCAATACATCCCGCATAGGTGAATATGGTGATATACGTCAAAGTACCAGTTTCGGCTTTAATTATGGAAAGATAAAATCTGTAACCGGAATCAACTTCCGGCATACCGATGGCTGGCGGAATACAGACCTGCAGTGGGATCAGAATCAATTGAAATCCGGCTCTACTATGTTGACCGTAAACCGTTCTTCAAACTATACCCTGTCCGAGAACATTGAATGGCAAGTCAATCGCAAACTAGACCTCACTGCAGAAGGCACTTATTATGAGCGTTGGGTAATGCGTACACACGGTCCTTGGAAATATCAAGCCAACGATTTTTATTATCGCAACTATACATTTGCAGTAGGAAGTAAATATAAATTAGGAAAACGGAATTATCTGACTGCAGACCTCTCGTATGGCAGATACGGTTACTTCTATGACTATAAGCTAAACGAGCATACTGATTATTTTCTAGACAATGACCGCCATGAACGTATCACCTACTTTGCCGGTCAACGTATCAAACAAAGTATTCAGAAACAAATATTAGGCCAGGTAAAAAGTGTATTTTATCTTGGAGAGGACCATATTTTAAATGCAGGAATCGAATATCAGTACAATCATTTGGAATCACCTCATCACATTGACGGTGACCGCGCTTCCGTTTATACGTTGGCAGCTTATATACAGGAGGAATGGACAGCCAGAGAAAATCTGGTTCTGACTGCGGGGTACGAGGAACACAACACAAGGAAACAGGATTGAATTTCAGTCCGAAAATATCAGGACTTTATAAACCCGGAGAACATATTAATTTGCGTGCTTCTTATGCTTTAGGCTACAAAGCACCCACTATTAAAGAACTTTATTATAATTATACCGGCGTTATCGGAGGCGGTGCCTTGACTGCATATCATGGCAACACAGATCTAAAAGCACAAACCTCACAATATGCTTCAATCGGTATCGAGTACGTAGGGCAAAAATTCCAAGCCAGTTTAACCGGATACATGAATTATCTTCACAACATGATTGAGCTGGTTGAAATTTCCGTAACTCCCGATGAAAAGTTTCTTGAAGTAGAAAAGAGCAAACAATATAAGAATCTGACAAAGGCACGTATTTATGGTATGGATTTCACCTTCAACTATCGTCCTGCAAAATCTCTCAGCCTTGCCGGCGGATATAGTTATGCTGATCCAAAAGCGCAATATCCTAACAAAGGTATAGATTATATGAAATATCTTCCTATTGATGCTACTTCCAGCCATAATGCAAATTTAAATATCTTATGGCAACATTCATGGAAACTGTATCGTTTGGGTATCGGCATCTATGGCAGATATCAGTCTACACGCCGTTATATAAATGATAATAATGCCGACGGATTCCAAACTTGGCGTATCAACACAGCCACTCATTATTAAAAATGAAACGGTGGTCATTAACGATGAATGCCGGGGTAGATAATGTATTTGACTATGTAGACCGTACTCCTTTCGGACGGAATCGTGCCACATCAACTCCCGGAAGAACTTTTTATGTCTCCGCCCTCATTAAATTCAAAAACAATTAATAACCAACAATTTATAAATTAATTTTTATTAGTATGAAACAATTCAAGTATTATCTGATGGCGGCTTTTGTTGCTGCCGCAACTTGCACAGGATTCAGTTCCTGTAGTGACAATGATGATGAAGAAAGTACTGTTAATCCTGCTGTGGATGTAGTAACCAGAACCAAGCAACACGACACAGCCATTTTGCTCTGTACTTTTGGCAGTACCTATAATGAGTCCCTTTCTGTTTATGATGATGTGATTGAGGATTTTAAAGCTAAATTCCCCAATACGGATATTTATATGTCATTTACTTCACGTACATGTATCGGACGTGTAGAAGCATCTACCGGCATAGCACGTTATGAATTGGACCAATGGTTGAAAGCAATAGGCGATGCAGGATACAAACGTGTGGCTGTACAATCATTGCATGTAATTCCAGGCGAAGAATATCTTTCATTAATGAATACTGATGTAAAAAATACTTTATGATTCAATGGTATCCGCATATTGATGTATTGAAAGGTACCAACCTTCTTTCCAGTGCAGAAGATACTAAAGATGTAGCAGAGATACTTTACAAACACTATGAGTCTAAATTAGCAGGCAAGAACAACATCGTGCTTCTAATGGGACACGGTAATCCGGATGAGAATTACAATGCTAACAAAAAGTACTCTGACATGGAAAAAGCATTGCAGGAACTTGCTGCCAACAACAATATCTTTGTAGGTACTGTGGATTATGGTGACATGCTTTTCTTCCCGAAAGAAATAGAGGAAGAACCGGCTAATAGAATTCCTGTAGAAGGATTTGACAAAACCCAATATCCCGACTGTATGTACTCTAAGGTGATGAGCTATTGCGAAAAGAACGGTCTGAACCCATCAGAAGTAAATGTTTATCTTGCACCTTTCATGTCAATTGCCGGTGACCATGCCCACAACGACCTTTGGGGACTGGAAGCTATGGCCGAAGATGACGATGTAAGTAATGTGGAAATCAATACAAATGAATATAGCTGGCGTGAACGTTTGGAGAAATTAGGATTCAAAGTGGACAGAACATTCGAAAGCCACCCGATAGATCAAGCCGGAGCTGATCATGGTATTAAAGACGGATGTAATATGAAAGCCCTTGGCAGTTATCCTGAGATTCGCCAAATTTGGGTAAACCATTTATATGAAAACTGGAATGACGACAGTGCATGGGAGAATGGTGAAGACTATCAACCGGAAGCATAACCAACTTAATATATTTATCTGAAAAAGGCGGAATTTATTTCCGCCTTTTTCAGATACGCCAAACCGATAGGTAATATCTTTCATCTCATCCCCGTATATCCGATAGAAATGCTGATTGGTATCAGGAGATTTCAAGCCACCCAATTTTTCAATATACGGTCCCAACTTTATATATTCAAAGTTCTGAACGGAAAGACCTTCCGGCAATTCATTCTTCCCCGAATACCAACCCACCTTTACCAAAGCGATAGACTGTCGGTGAAGAAATCCTGCCAACCTTTCCACTTCAAAGGGTTCGGCATCGCCTCCCATAAAACAGACGCAAGTCACCGCCTTTCCATACTTCTGTAAAAGATGCCCAAGACTTTCTTCCGTTAAAGATTCTCCTACATTTTCCAACAAATGAGGGCTATGACAGCCCTTGCACCTATTGGGACAGTTAGAGAGATTGATCGCCAGAGTGACTTCATCCGGAATTTCTTGAAATACGATGTCATAATCAACGTAACGGAGCATAATATCTTTGTGCAGCCTCCTTCTGCCTTGCCTGAGAAAAATTACTGATCCGCTTCATGTACCCGATAACACGTGTCAGATAATCCACATTCCGACTATGACATTCAGGACATTCATGCAAGTATCTCTTATCAATATGCTTACATTCATTGCAAATGGTATTCGGTATATTAAATGTAAAGTAATTACAGCCTTCTATAGCAGCTACCCGAAGTAGTTGTCTGTACTGCTCCTTACTAAGATGTTCTTCCAAATTCATGTGCAAGGCCGAGCCTCCCGTTAAATGCTTTATATAGCGGCGTCCATGCAGACGGAATTTATCGACAACATTCAACGATTTGTCTTCTACAATATAGAAATAACTGTTATAACATTCTCGGAATGTTTGGAAGCCTGCTTCTTTATCCCATTTAGCGTGCTTCACTCCTACATTCTCAGCAGGAATCATTTCGCAATTAAACAAAACATCCTTTGTACGGTACTTCCTATTATATCGTTCAATCATTCCTAAAATCTCCTGAACAAATGCTTCATACTTAGGGTTATCATTGATTTCAATACCCATAAATTGCGCTGCTTCCACCAAACCATTAACACCGATAGTTAGATACTGACGGTTCATATTGATGTAACCAGCATCAAACAAAGGCAGCATACCTTTCGACTGCAACAATTTCAGATTCTCATTATAAGCCAACTGGACTTTGTGTACCAAATCAACCACTTCTTCCAAAAAAAACGGATAAAGTATACCGGATTTCACCGCATGCTGGATGCAACGGTTCAAATTAATAGTCAGCACACTTTTTGAGCCTGTAGAAACCCCACCTGCTCCCAATGTATAGCTGAAACCATTGTCCTGTATCTCATTGCGAAGACGGCAGCAACTACTTAAAGAATCTGCATTATCACTCATATAAGTAAAGAAAGAATGACCTTCGGAATACATTTCAGCCGTAAAGTCACCATATTCCTTATCTAATACATCACCATCTTTAGTCAAAAGCGCCATTGTTTCTACAGGAAATGTTAAAACAGTACGTGTACGCTCTTTATTAAACCATTTCATGAAACGTTTCTGCAACCAACTTAGTGAATTCCAGTCAGGTTGGCTTCCATCGGGAAAAAAGAAGTTACCAAAAAGACTTTCAAAATAATATTTGTCATAGTAAGCTACATTCCAAAAGACGGCTTGAAAATTACGCGCCCCTGTAGGCTGGTTAATAGAATATACTATTTGCTCGAAACAGTCTGTAATGATTTTGTCTATTGTTCTTTGTTTGGTAGATAAATCAACAATCTTATCGGGATACTTATAATATTCCTGCCCATATTCCAAACCAATGAAATAATTCATATACATCAAAAACTCTGGAGTAGCACAGGCACCACTTAACATACTGGATACAATAAAAACCATATTGACAAATCCACCACAAAAAGATTTCAAGTTAGTAGGAGCCGTAGAGTTCCCTCCCACTGCTATCGTACCATTATTCAACCAAGGATACATAGTAATGCTGGCACAATAATTAGCCAGATTAGTTTCATCATTTTTATAAATAAAATGATGATTCAGAAGTTCCAAATAACGATCGGACAATTCCTTTCCATACATGTCTTTCAAACGGTCAGTCAACAGACGACGGTTGAGACGAATAAAATTTGATTTGGGTAACTCTCCTATCAGCGTAGCAATATTCTTATTCTCCACATTGGCATTCGCATCATATTTACTGCCAGTTGCCGGATTGGAAGCGTCACAATAGTCAAGCAAAAACTTCAGTTTATCTCTCACCTCACGATCCTCCAAATGTTTCTGACGATACAGCATATACGCCTTGGCAACACTGTAATAATGTTCAGCCATCAGGGCCACCTCCACCTGATTCTGGATTTCTTCCACATTCATTCCATCACTGACACTAACGCGACTCAATACAGTAGTAATCACATCCTGGGTAGCAAAACTTCCTACTGACAAAAATGCTTTGGCTATTGCATTTTTAATTTTATCAAGAGAGAAAGTTTCTTTTTTACCATCTCTCTTAATAATAAATACCTCTGAATTAATCATACTTATAAATTAAGGTTATACAAAACACACATTATTCAATATAAGTCTTTCACACACGACAATTCATGGAAACCAGTAATAAAAAGGATCAGTATGATTCGTTCTATCGCCTTTCACCCGAAAGCCATGAATGATATAAACAATAACGGCAGGTCTTCTGACTTGTTTCCGTTGTAGCGCCTTCCCGGTTTTCACAATAACCAGTGGCTAAGAATGTCACAACACTTCCCCACACTATGGGAGGATAAAACTTACAGCTACGGGGATAGTTCCTGATTTGCACAGGATTCCCTTTTAATTCCGTTTCGCGCCAACGGCTAATCCGGAAACCGATATTACTGACAAAGTTAGGAATTAAATCAATAAAACAACTGGAAAAAGAAAAAAAACTTCAAGCAACACTTTTTTCATCTTTTCCGCTTCGTTTAATTATAAAATCCATTATCTTTGCCCCGAATTGGTTTCGGATAGTCTATCTGCTATTCGGATTAAAAGGGAATCGGGTGCAAATCCCGGACAGTCCCGCTGCTGTGAAGCTCTGCTGGAATCTTGAAAAATACCTTTGCCACTGATGTGACAATCCTCACATCGGGAAGGCTTCAAGATAAGGAGTCAGTCAGAAGACCTGCCATTCATTAAAGGCTGTTTTTACTCGTGGGATTAGGAAAGCAGTACGAAAGAAAATAAGAAAATAAAAAATTTACGGGAGGAATGCCTATGAAAAAGGTATGTCCACGTTGTGGTGCAACATTTGATTGTATGCACAATGATATTTTATCGTGTCATTGCGCAACTGTCCGACTGGATGCTCTGCAACGCACCTATTTAATGGAGAATTATTCCGATTGCCTGTGCCATGACTGCCTGAAAGCCGTCAAGGACAGTTTCTATGCCTGCGAAATTAACCCCCGTTATAATAAGAAGAAAAATGATAAAGAAAGTATTGATTGCAAACAGAGGTGAAATAGCCTTACGTGTAATGCGTTCCTGCCGAGAAATGGGCATACGGACCGTTGCTGTCTTTTCAGAAGCCGACCGCACTTCTCATCATGTGATGTATGCTGACGAGGCCTATCTTATAGGTCCTGCTATAGCCAGGGAAAGCTATTTAAATATAGAAAAAGTAATAGAGACTGCCAAACGATGCAAAGCCGATGCCATTCATCCCGGTTATGGTTTTTTGTCCGAGAATGCTGATTTTGCCCGCCGATGCAAAGAGGAGGGGATCATCTTTATCGGCCCTTCCGCCGAGACGATGGAAGCGATGGGTGACAAGA
>OIFH01000034.1_pt1 | contig 59449 bp, 54 predicted proteins | sample 1581951 | NCBI WGS metagenome assembly OIFH01 (sample SAMN04414075, study PRJEB24778) | human gut metagenome | material: faecal | host: Homo sapiens | reverse complement strand
AAAAAGACTTTTGCGGTGCGTACGGGACTCGAACCCGTGACCCCATGCGTGACAGGCATGTATTCTAACCAACTGAACTAACGCACCAATAATTTTAATAATCTTTCTTCCGATACTTTCTCTCTCGATTGTGGGTGCAAAGGTACGCATTATTTTTAAATCTGCAAGCATTTTGGCAAAAACCATTAAAAAAATATTCTCCGACTCCCTTTACCTTCCCATCCTAAAAATTACGATATTGTTATTATTTTAATCTTTTCAACAAACTTCTTGTTATAAAATTTAGCTCATTAGCAATAATTCGCTATTTTTGTGCACTCAATAGATTAAAATCGAAAATTAGGGAAAAAGATGAATACAACTGCAAAATTATTGTTGCACTGCCCAGACCAACCAGGCATTTTGGCAGAAGTCACAAACTTTATTACAATTAACAGAGGTAATATTGTCTACTTAGACCAATATGTGGACCATGTAGAAAATATATTTTTCATGCGTATAGAATGGGAAATAAAGGATTTCTTTATTCCTAAAGATAAAATAGAAGATTATTTTGAAACATTGTATGCCCAAAAATATGAAATGAAATTCCGTCTTTATTTCTCGGATGTAAAACCCAAAATGGCCATATTTGTTTCCAAACTGTCCCATTGCCTGTTCGATATGCTGGCACGCTACACTGCCGGAGAATGGAATGTGGAAATTCCGCTGATTATAAGTAACCATCCCGATCTGCAGCATGTAGCAGAACGCTTCGGTATACCATTCTATCTCTTCCCTATTACCAAAGAGAACAAAATGGAACAGGAAAAAGCAGAAATGGAGCTGTTGGAACAACATAACATCAATTTCATTGTACTGGCACGCTATATGCAAGTGATTTCCGAACAAATGATTGAAGCATACCCCAACCGTATCATCAACATACACCACTCTTTCCTCCCTGCGTTCGTTGGTGCAAAACCTTATCATGCAGCGTTTGAACGAGGAGTAAAAATCATTGGTGCGACCAGCCATTATGTTACCTCCGAACTAGATGCCGGTCCTATCATTGAGCAAGATGTAGTACGCATCACACACAAGGACACTGTGCAGGATTTAGTAAGTAAAGGTAAAGACTTGGAAAAAATAGTCCTTTCTCGTGCTGTTCAGAAACATATTGAACGAAAAGTATTGGCTTATAAAAATAAAACAGTTATCTTTAGCTGATGAAAATTGCTGTCGTAAAATATAATGCAGGAAACATCTACTCCGTAAACTATGCATTGAAGCGCCTTGGAGTAGAAGCAACCATCACTTCCGATAAGGAACTATTGATGAGTGCCGACAAAGTTATCTTCCCCGGTGTGGGCGAAGCCGAAACAACCATGAGCCATCTCCGGAAAAACCGGCTGGATGAAGTTATCAAAAACTTAAAACAACCTGTACTAGGTATCTGCCTGGGAATGCAGCTGATGTGCCGGCACTCCGAAGAAGGAAATGCCGATTGCTTGGGCATCTTTGATACTGATGTAAAGTTGTTCAGCCCCACCCGGCATGAAGACAAAGTACCCCATATGGGATGGAACACCCTGACCCATGTACGCAGCGACCTGTTCAAAGGATTCACCAAAGAAGAATTTGTGTACTTCGTACATAGCTTCTATGTGCCCCTGAACGAGTTTACGGCAGCACAAACAGATTATATCCTCCCCTACAGTTCGGCCTTGCACAAAGATAATTTTTATGCAACACAGTTTCATCCCGAAAAGAGTGGAGCCGTGGGCGAACGAATCCTGAGGAACTTTTTAGAATTGTGAACCATTACATTATATATAATAATGTATAAGAAGAAATAGATATGATAGAGTTAATTCCTGCCATCGACATTATTGATGGCAAATGCGTCCGTCTTTCTCAAGGAGATTATAGCACACAGAAAGTATATAACGAAAACCCGGTTGAGGTTGCCAAAGAATTTGAAGCTCATGGGATTCATCGTCTGCACATTGTCGATTTGGATGGAGCAGCCTCACGCCATGTTGTGAATTACCGTGTACTGGACCAAATCGCCAGCCGTACTTCTCTGGTCATTGATTTTGGAGGAGGGATAAAGACAGACGAGGATCTAGTCATCGCTTTCGATAATGGCGCACAAATGGTAACTCTGGGCAGCGTAGCCGTGAAAAATCCCAGACTTTTCAAAAAATGGCTGGAACAATACGGAAACGAGAAAATCATTCTGGGAGCTGATGTAAAGAAGAATAAAATTTCTGTCAATGGCTGGAAAGAGGAAAGTCAGCAGCAGTTGATCCCTTTTTTGAAAGATTATACTAAAGAAGGAGTTTTCAAGGTGTTGTGTACCGACATCAGCCGTGACGGAATGTTGCAAGGGCCTTCCGTGGAACTATACCAGCAAATCCTGAAGGAGTTCCCGGATATGCATCTGATAGCCAGCGGAGGAGTAAGCTGTATACAGGATATTATCGACCTGGAAATAGCCAAAGTCCCGGCTGTTGTTTTCGGCAAGGCGTTATACGAGGGAAAAATTACATTGAAAGACTTAAACCGTTTCATGTAAGAACAAATTATGTTAGCAAAAAGAATCATACCTTGCCTGGACATCAAAGACGGGCAGACCGTAAAAGGAACCAATTTCGTAAACTTACGTCAAGCAGGTGATCCGGTAGAACTGGGGCATACCTACAGTGAACAGGGAGCTGACGAGCTGGTCTTTCTTGACATCACTGCCAGCCATGAAGGACGCAAAACCTTTACCGATTTGGTAAAACGGGTGGCGGCTAATATCAATATCCCCTTTACTGTAGGAGGAGGTATAAACGAACTGAACGATGTAGACCGGCTATTGAACGCGGGAGCTGACAAAGTTTCTATCAATCATCAGCCATCCGTAATCCGGATTTGGTAGACAAGATTGCCAAACATTTCGGTTCACAAGTTTGTGTGGTAGCCATTGACGCCAAGCAGACCGAAACTGGCTGGAAATGCTATCTGAACGGTGGCCGGATTGAAACCGACAAGTACCTGTTTGACTGGGCTAAAGAAGTGAACAACCGCGGGGCAGGAGAAATTCTCTTCACGAGCATGAACCATGACGGAGTGAAAAACGGATATGCCAACGAAGCCCTCTCCACCCTGGCCGATTTACTGACAATTCCCGTCATCGCATCTGGAGGCGCCGGATGCATGGAACATTTCCGCGATACATTTGCAAAAGGGAAAGCAGATGCAGCATTAGCAGCCAGCGTTTTTCATTTCGGAGAGATTAAAATTCCCGAATTAAAACAGTATCTTTGCGAGCAAGGAATTAATGTGAGGTTATAACTCTGTTTTTAATTGCATCTAAATCTGTTTCCATTACCATCCCAGACAGGGTGAAAGACTGGCAAACGACCTTCAGGTCCTCATTCCACTCTGAATGACGATGCTGATGAAATTTTAAACAAGTTCTATACAACACCGATAATATAACAATAAAAAATATAGAAAAATGGATTTGAATTTTGAAAAAATGAACGGGTTGATCCCCGCCATCATACAAGACAACAGCACCAACAAAGTACTGATGTTAGGGTTTATGAATGAAGAAGCATACCGAAAAACAATGGAAACTGGTAAAGTAACTTTCTTCAGCCGTACCAAGAACCGCCTGTGGACAAAAGGTGAAGAAAGCGGGAATTTCCTGAATGTTGTTTCTATAAAAGAAGACTGTGACAAGGATACCCTGCTGATCAAAGTAAATCCGGCAGGTCCTGTATGTCACACCGGAACAGATACTTGCTGGGGAGAAGAAAACAAAGAAGACATCATGTTCCTAAAGGAATTACAAGATTTCATTGACAAACGTCATGAGGAAATGCCCGCAGGCTCTTACACCACCAGCCTGTTCGAATCCGGTATCAACAAAATGGCACAGAAAGTAGGTGAAGAAGCCGTGGAAACGGTTATCGAAGCTTGTAACGGAACCGACGAACGCCTTATCTACGAAGGAGCCGATCTGATATACCACATGATTGTACTGCTCACCTCAAAAGGCTATCGCATCGAGGACCTTGCCCGTGAATTGAAAGAACGTCATAGCGCTACGTGGAAAAAACACTAAAATGATGGACGAAGCTCTCATTCGATATAAAAACGTATATATCAACCAACAAGAATTAGGCGTATTGGAAGATGTAAACCTGGAACTGAACAAGGGTGAATTTGTTTACCTCATTGGGAAAGTCGGTTCCGGAAAGACCTCATTACTGAAAACAATTTACGGTGAGCTGGATATACAGTCAGGAGAAGCGAGGTGCTAGGCTACAACATGACTAACATCAAGCGGAAGCATATTCCCGAACTGCGCCGCCGTTTAGGCATTGTCTTTCAAGATTTTCAGTTACTGACAGACCGCACCGTACACGCTAACCTCAGTTTTGTATTGCGCGCCACCGGATGGACAAACAAAGCAACCATCAAAGCACGCATTGAAGAAGTACTGGACCAAGTGGGAATGACCGGTAAAGGATACAAAATGCCCAACGAACTATCGGGTGGCGAACAACAACGCATTGTTATCGCCCGTGCCATCCTAAACCGGCCGGACATTATTCTGGCCGATGAGCCGACGGGTAACCTGGACACGGAAACAGGGCGCAAAATTGTAGAACTTCTGAAATCCATTTGTGCTACAGGCTCCGCCATCATGATGACCACCCATAATCTGCATCTCTTGTCGGAATATCCGGGAGTTGTCTACCGTTTTGAGAATCATCATATCAAAGAAGTGACTCACGAATACAGCCGGATGGAAAGAAGTCAAAATGAGACCGAAAAAGGAGAAAAAACGACAGTTGCACCCCAAGAAACGGCAGAATAAGTAGATGAATGATAAATATCATCGCTAAAATGCTGATTTTTGCAGTCTTATTTGTATATTTGCACGCTAATTATCAATATAGGAACAATTAAAATACGAAAACGAAAAATGAAAGTTTTAAAGTTTGGAGGTACTTCGGTAGGTTCTGCACAAAGAATGAAAGAAGTAGCCAAATTAATTACCGACGGTGAACAGAAGATTGTTGTACTTTCAGCCATGTCTGGAACAACAAACACGTTGGTTGAAATTTCGGATTATCTGTATAAGAAAAATCCCGAAGGTGCGAATGAAATCATTAACAGACTGGAGGCTAAATATAAACAGCATGTTAATGAACTTTATTCTACTGACGAGTATAAGCAGAAAACACAGGAATTTATAAAAGCACAGTTCGATTATATTCGTTCGTATACAAAAGATATTTTCACACTGTTCGAAGAAAAAGTAATCCTGGCACAAGGCGAGTTGATCTCTACCAACATGGTTACCAACTATTTGCAGGAACAAGGGGTCAACGCCATCTTACTTCCGGCATTGGAATTCATGCGCACGGACAAGAACTCGGAGCCCGACCCTGTATATATCAAAGAAAAACTGGCCGCACAGCTAGAAATACATCCGGACGCTGAAATTTATATCACACAAGGTTTTATCTGCCGTAACGCCTACGGCGAGATAGATAATCTGCAACGTGGCGGAAGCGACTATACCGCATCACTGATCGGTGCCGCTGTAAATGCCTCTGAAATCCAGATATGGACAGATATTGACGGTATGCACGATAATGATCCGCGCATCGTAGACAAGACTTCTCCCGTACGTCACCTGCACTTCGAAGAAGCTGCCGAATTGGCCTACTTTGGTGCGAAGATTCTGCACCCTACTTGCGTACAGCCTGCCAAATATGCCAATATTCCCGTCCGTCTGCTTAATACAATGGAACCTACAGCCCCGGGAACTTTGATTTCCAATGATACGGAAAAAGGCAAAATCAAGGCAGTTGCAGCCAAAGACAATATCACTGCCATCAAGATCAAATCAAGCCGTATGTTACTGGCCCACGGCTTCTTGCGCAAAGTATTCGAAATCTTCGAAAGCTATCAGACCTCTATCGACATGATCTGCACTTCAGAGGTTGGCGTTTCCGTATCCATTGATAACACCAAACATCTGAATGAAATTCTGGACGACTTGAAGAAATATGGTACAGTAACCGTAGATCAGGACATGTGTATCATCTGTGTAGTCGGTGACCTGGAATGGGAAAATGTAGGCTTTGAAGCCAAAGCGTTGGACGCCATGCGCGACATACCGGTACGTATGATTTCATTCGGCGGTAGCAACTACAATATTTCTTTCCTGATTCGTGAAGAAGACAAGAAGAAAGCATTGCAGTCATTAAGCGATCATTTATTCAACAATAAATAATTTCTACTGTAGGGGCGGATTCAATCCGCCCGAATACATCTCACTTTATAAAGTTGGTGTTTTCGGGCGAATTTAATTCGCCCTTGCTCATAAAAACAAAATACAATATGAAAGGAACATTCCCCGTAAACAAGTTCAGAGAGTTGGAAACTCCCTTTTACTATTACGATGTCAATGTGCTGCGAGAAACCTTGTCATGCATCAATAAAGAAGCAGGCAAATACAATAATTTCTGCGTGCATTACGCCGTAAAGGCCAATGCTAACCACAAAGTCCTGACAATTATCCGCGAAAGCGGTCTGGGAGCCGACTGTGTAAGTGGCGGAGAAATCCGCGCAGCCATTAAGGCCGGATTCCCGACAAACAAAATAGTCTATGCAGGTGTAGGTAAAACAGACTGGGAAATTAATCTGGGTCTGGATTATGATATTTTCTGCTTCAATGTAGAGTCCGTACCCGAACTGGAAATCATTAATGAACTAGCTTCCGCCAAAGGCAAAACAGCCCGTGTAGCTTTCCGTATCAATCCGAATGTAGGTGCGCATACCCATGCAAATATCACCACCGGACTAGCAGAGAACAAATTCGGTATCAGCATGGAAGATATGGACAAAGTGATCGATATGGCCGGAACATTGCCTCATGTAAAATTTGTAGGCTTACATTTCCACATCGGTTCTCAGATTTTGGATATGGGTGATTTGTAGCCTTGTGCAACCGTGTAAACGAACTACAGGAAAAACTCTATGCCCGCCAAATCATAGTAGAACATATCAATGTAGGCGGCGGTTTAGGAATTGATTATGCACACCCCAACCGTCAAGCCATCCCCAACTTCACGGAATACTTTGCCACTTATCACAAGCATCTGAAACTGCGCCCCCAGCAAACTTTACATTTTGAACTGGGACGTGCCGTAGTAGGACAGTGCGGCAGCCTTATCAGCAAAGTGATTTATGTAAAGCAAGGAGCCAACAAACAGTTCGCCATATTAGATGCCGGCATGACTGACTTGATTCGTCCCGCCCTTTATCAGGCATACCATAAAATAGAAAATATCACTTCGGAAGAACCTATGGAAACTTACGATGTGGTAGGCCCCATCTGCGAATCATCCGATGTATTCGGCAAAGCTATTGATTTGAACAAAGCACACCGTGGCGACCTTTTCGCTCTCCGTTCAGCAGGAGCATATGGTGAAATTATGGCATCGGCTTACAATTGTCGTGCATTGCCCAAAGGATATACTTCAGAAGAGTTAGTATAAACCAACTCCAACTGCCTGAATAAATAAGAAACAGCGCCGCTTTGATACAAAGCGGCGCTGTTTCTTATTTATCTTCCGGAATGAAATCTTCTTTTATAAATTCATCATACACACGCCGCGGATGATCCGCTTTTGAGAATCCATTATTACCAAAATTCTGTTCACGGAATTTCTTTAGCTTTAAATTATCTTCCGCATACTCACGCAAAGTTTTCTGCTTACCTCCTAATATAGAACTATCCAGCACCTCACATTCCAACAGATTTTCCTTCGGAGTAATTATTGGAAGGAGCTTCTGTTCCAAAAAACCACGATAGGCCCCCACATACTCACACCAACACTCCCCTTTCACCTCATAAATACGATAAGTGTACTTAGACAAAGCTGTTTTAATAAAAATTTCATTCCCCATCACCTCGGCCACGGCTTCTAAGTTATAAGCCAAGTCTTTAATCTTGATAATCTTCTTTCCCGACTCATCTTCCTTGATTTCCGTAGCCCAAAAATCGGAATGCATAAGCTGATCAAGTATATTGATCAAACTTTCTTTAATCTCAAATTGTATTCTCATAATAATTGCCCGTTGGTCAGGACTTGTTACAGGTTTCAGTTAACTTCTTTAAATATAGCAATTATACTTGAAAAATATTCACGAAAACACACTTTTAACATTAAATTATAATTAAATCTGAGCTTTTGAATAAATAAAGAATATTCATTCTGCTACAATTCAATTATTTGCTGTATTTTTGCACGTTTTTTAATACAGATCACACATGGAACTATTCACCATAGATACAATCTTACCAATAGCTTCGGGAGCCTTGTTTATCACGCAGGCTGTTTACTATCTAGGGCTATATAACAAACTATACACTCACAGCAGAGAAACAGCATATGCCACTGATATAAATACTCAAAATCCTCCACTGTCTGTCATTATTGTGGCAAAAGACGCCACCCACGAATTACAAGAAAACCTCCCATTTATTTTAGAGCAGGACTATCCGGAATTCGAAGTGATTGTGATTTACGACCGCCCGGCGGATGATTGTGACAATACGTTGAAATTACTGGAAGACAAATACCCCAATCTCTATCATACCTTTATCCCCGACAGTGCACGTTATATCAGCCACAAAAAACTGGGAATAACAATGGGAATTAAAGCCAGCCGTCATGAATGGCTGGTATTTACCGAACCCGATTGCCGTCCGCAAAGCAATCAATGGCTGAAACAGATGGCACGTAATTTCACACCTGCCACCGAAATCGTTTTAGGCTACAGCAACTACGAAAAAGTACCGGGATGGTTTAATAAGAAAATCACTTTCGACACATTACTGAATTCTATGCGTTATTTGGGTATGGCTGTTTCCGGACATCCCTACATGGGTACAGGAAGGAATATGGCTTATCGGAAAACGCTGTACTACAAGCAGAAGGGATTTGCCTCCCACCTGAATCTGCAACGTGGAGAAGATGATTTGTTTATCAATGAAACAGCCCGTGCACACAATACACGAGTTGAAGCCAGCCCTGAAAGTCTGATGCGAATCGCCATGCCTAAATATAAAAGAATATGGTGTGAAGAGAAAATAAGCTATGCGGCTACCAGCCGGTTATTTCATGGAACCGCCCGTTATCTCATGGGATTTGAAACTTGCAGCAGATTCTTGTTCTATACAGCCATCATCGCCACTATAACCATCAGTATTCTTCTCCACCAATGGACTATTGCAGCCATTGCCGTTTTGCTATGGTTAGCACGCTTCACGATGCAACTGATTGTTTTCAGAAAAACCGCCAAAGTTTTTGGCGAACGGAAGTTCTGTGCACTACTCCCCTTATTCGATTTTCTGCAACCTGCATGGAATGGGGTATTCAAATTACAACGTAAATTCAGACGGAAAAATGAGTTTATGAGAAAATAAAAAGAGAATGAAACCAACTATACATTTCTTAATTTAATAATACGAATTATGATCAGATTAAATGTTTTTATCCAAGTAAACGAGAGTAACCGCAATGCTGTCTTAGAAACAGCAAAGGAATTGGTAGCACAATCTTTAAACGACAACGGTTGTATCGCTTATGATGTTTTTGAGAGCGCCACACGTAAAGATGTACTTATGATTTGCGAAACATGGAAAGATGCTGAGTCACTGGATGCACACGAAAAGGCTGCACATTTTATAACCTTGGTTCCTAAATTGCAAGAATTGGGCAAGATGAAATTAGAAAAATTTGAATTCTAATCCGGTTATCCATCTTGATCCGACAAAAACAAATCAGGGTTTGTATAAACAAGCCCTGATTTATTTTTATCCGCCAAGAAAGGTTATGCAAGAAACACTTTTCCACCAATGTAATCACTGCCTGAAAAAATAGAAGAGTATCACATTATCCAGCATAACAAATTGAAACCTTTTATCGCTTTATATTCTCTAACACACCCCGAACAGCCCCTTTTCATTGTTTTCACCCACCCATGCACATGCAATATTATTCGGTCAAACTATAAATGTAACAATTTAAAATCTTCTTTTTACAACGAAATATCACCAATATTGTTTGTTTTATATCATATTTCGCTTCAATAAGATTTAATATGTATATTATTTGCATATTAAAGACAATTACTCTACTTTTGCACCCGTTTTAAAAACAATAAAAAGTTTCAAATTGAAAGCATAAGTATGAAAATAATCTGGTCCATCCGTTCTTTCAACTTTACCAATATACCGTAAATGCGTTTGTCTAGAAGCGTGTTATAAGTAGTATTGTAAAATCAGAAAAACAGTTGAATCTCATGTTTACTTTCATTTCTATAATGGCTGTCGGAGTCCTTATAGGCTATCCCTTACGCCATAAATCCCAAATACGCAAGATCACTCCTCTCATCCATATCGTGGTCTGTCTGCTACTTTTCTTACTAGGTCTCTCTATTGGTCTTAACAGACTGATTATTGACAATCTTGGTTACTTCTGCGGCCAGGCAGCCGTCATCTCCTCATTAAGCATATTGGGCAGCATGATGGCCTCCCTTGCAGTATACCGCATCTTTTTTCAGAGGAAAGGGGGCAAACGGTGAAAAGTAGTCTTGTAACTCTAGCCTTTTTCTTGTTTGGCTGCGTAGCCGGAGTCAGCTATGCGGTGGACTTCGACGTACACCAAACCTCTGTATATGTACTATATGTACTGATGCTGTTACTCGGCATTAATCTTGGAAGCAACCGCAACCTCAGGCAGTTTGTTTTATCCCTCAATTTCAGGACACTGCTCGTACCCTTTGCCACCGTAAGCGGTACTCTGTTGTTTTCCGCTATCGGAGGCTTTCTCTTGAGCCGCTGGAGTATCTTCGACTGCATGGCTGTCGGAAGCGGATTCTCCTATTATTCCGTTTCCTCCATCCTTATCACGCAGATCAAATCCCCCTCCATCGGTGTGCAGCTTGCTACCGAATTGGGGACCATCGCGCTACTATCCAATATCTTCCGGGAAATGACCGCCTTGATAGGAGCTCCCCTTTTCCGCAAATATTTCGGTTATCTGGCACCTATCTCGGCGGCGGGCATCGGTTCTTCCGACATTTCCCTGGCAGCCATCGCACGCTGCTCCGGACCGGAAGCCGTACCCGTGGCCATCGTCCACGGCATACTGATAAACATAAGCATGCCTTTCTTCGTTTCTTTCTTTTGCAAACTGTAAGCTGAAGGAAGTGACATACTATACATAACTTTACATTCTCTCTATAAAAGAACCGGCCCTGTCACGAATTCGCAGCAGGGTTGGTTCTAACACATCCGCCCAACTAAAGCATTTCTTCCTAACAATTAAGCCTTTTCTTTCTATCAACTACTACAGACTTTCACAACAGACCGTACAGTCCACTATAATGGACTATACGATTCACTGTAGGAAACTGTAGTACATTACCGCATAAAAAAACTTAATCATAAGAAAAAAAGACCTTAGCATTATAAGAAAAAAAGGATTAATACCGGATATACGGAAAAAGCAGAAAGAGAATCTTCTCATTCAAACCGAATAGATTTTGCCGGATGAATACGCGTCACCAGAAATGACGGCCCGACAAGCATCAGCACCGATACCAGCAAGGTACAGACATTCAGCAACAAATAAATCCAAATATTGAATTCAATAGGAACACGATCTACATAATAAGTGGCAGGGTCCAGTTTGAAAAGATGAAATTGAGATTGAATAAAGCATAATGCCACCCCGATGATATTTCCCCATACCATCCCCCTGCCAATCAAGAATACCGAAAAACTGAGGAATATCTTACGAATAGCAAAATTATCAGCACCCAATGCTTTCAGCACCCCGATCATATTGGTACGTTCCAGAATGATAATCAGCAAACCGGATATCATGGTGAATCCTGCCACCCCCGTCATGAGAAACAGGATAACCCACACATTCATATCCAGCAAATCCAGCCATGCAAATATCTGAGGATTGACTTCCTCCACACTCTGAGTATAGTAAGTACCTCCGTATGCATCCACCTGCGTATCCACCCGTGCACGGATTTCCTCTTTCACCGACTCCAACCGGCTATACTCATTCACTTCCAGTTCTATACCACTCACCTGCCCTTTCTGCCAACTATTCAAACGGTTCACCGTATATAAGTCGGTTATCAGAAACAAATCATCGTATGCGGAAAAATTGGTCTGATAGATGCCGGCTACAGTAAGACGACGTGCACGCACATTGTCCTCTATATAATAGGTATAGATTTTATCACCCAGTTTCAGATGTAGTCTGTCGGCAATAGTGCGGGACACCAATACCTTATTAGTAGAGGCAGTATCCGAGAAAACAGGAATCTCCCCTTCCTGCAAATGATTCTTTAAAAACCTCCAGTCGTATTCATGAGAAACACCTTTCAGCACCATTCCCTGAAAGCTGTCGCTTGTCATTATCATTCCCGGCTTGGTGGAATAGCGCTGCACGTGCTTTACTCCTTCCAGTGTTTTCAACAGATGGAGCAAACTGTCGTTGGCTACAATGGGAACCGTCTGATAAGATTGCTGGGAGTCGAAGTTAGTTATTACGATATCGGCCCCCAAGCCTACCACCTTGTCGCGTACCTCATGTTTGAAACCGATCACCACCGCTACCGACACAATCATGACGGCCAGCCCGATAGCTATGCCCAGCATAGCAATGCGGACGGCAGGCTTGGACACCTCTTTTCCACCCTCATTGCTGCGATAGATGCGTCTGGCAATAAAGAGCTTCCAGTCCATATCAGTCTTCTACTCTTCCGGGATATGCTTCCAATGCCTTACGCAGTACGAACAACGCACGGACCAGATCCTCTTTCTTCAACACGTAGGCAATACGCACCTCATTACGGCCTGCACCCGGAGTAGTATAGAATCCGGCAGCCGGAGCCATCATGACCGTCTCGCCTTCATAGTTGAATTCCGACAGACACCATGCACAGAACTTTTCACTGTCGTCCACCGGCAATTTGGCAACCGTATAGAATGCACCCATCGGTATAGGTGAATAAACACCCGGAATACGGTTCAGCCCGTCAATCAAGCACTTACGGCGCTCCACGTATTCGTCATACGTCTCGCGTGTGTACTCTTCGGGGGCATCCAATGAAGCTTCGGCAGCAATCTGACCGATCAAAGGAGGACTCAGACGTGCCTGGCAGAATTTCATGACGGCATTTCTCACTTCCTTATTCTTGGTAATCAACGCACCGATACGGATGCCGCATTCGGAATAACGCTTGGACACCGAGTCAATCAGCACCACATTTTCTTCAATGCCTTCCAAGTGACAGGCAGAAATATAAGGAGAACCGGTATAAATAAACTCGCGGTACACTTCATCCGAGAACAGGTAAAGATCATACTTCTTCACCATGTCACGAATCTGGTTCATCTCGCGGCGGGTATACAAATAGCCGGTCGGATTATTCGGGTTACAGATCAGAATAGCTTTTGTGCGTTCGTTTATCAACTCCTCGAACTTCTCCACTTTCGGCAGGGAGAACCCTTCCTCAATGGTAGTCGTCACCGTGCGGATCACGGCACCCGCCGAAATGGCAAACGCCATATAATTGGCATAGGCAGGTTCCGGCACAATGATCTCATCTCCCGGATTCAAACAACTTAGAAAAGCAAACAGCACCGCTTCCGAACCTCCGGTAGTGATGATGATATCATCGGCAGACAAGTTGATGTCATATTTCTTATAATAACCCACCAGCTTCTCGCGATAGCTGCGGTATCCCTGGCTGGGACTATATTCCAAAACGGTACGGTCAATATTACGAATCGCATCAAGGGCCGCTCGCGGAGTAGGCAGGTCGGGTTGACCGATATTCAGGTGATACACATGAACTCCTCTCTGTTTTGCAGCATCGGCCAGCGGTGCCAATTTGCGAATTGGCGATGCGGGCATCTCGTTTCCTCTGATGGATATTATTGGCATAATGTTATAAAAATTATTTAATCGAAGTGCAAAGATAGACTTTCGCAACCAACCGAGCAAACAATTAATTAAGAATTTAAATCTTTGTTATCTTAATGCGCATTTTTTAGGGTTATTAAAAAAAAACATGTAAGTTTGTTCCAGTAAAACAAAGCAAAATATCAAATGAATCTATACCTGATAACCTTCCAGTCCTCCTTGAACAGAATTGAGTCTGTATATGATTGCCATAAAGATTTATTTGTGGAAATCGAGAAGTTTTTCACGCTTCATCTGGTACCTTATACAGAGGCTGCAAGTATTCCGGCAGATGCCTACCGGATGGCTTTCATCGCTTCGGGCGGGGTAGAAAAATGGTCACCCAACACTTCGAACTACTTCCCTATCCTATCCATCTGCTGACCGACGGACAACAGAACTCACTGGCTGCTTCCCTGGAAATAGCTACATGGATACGCAGCAAAGGAATGAAAGTACATATTATTCATGGCACTATCCCCAATATGGTGAGACAACTGATAGATCATCACAAGGCTTTCGCCGCCCAGCGCGAGGTAAGAGGAAAACGAATCGGAGTTGTGGGATATTCTTCTCCGTGCTGGTGGCCAGCAATGTAGATTACCTGCTTGCCAGACGCCGCTGGGGAATAGAGTTCATTGATATCCCCATGGAGGAAGTGTATTGTCTTTTTTATCAGATAAAGGATGATGATATAGGATATGAGGCGTCCGTATTTGCCAACCGTGCCATTGCCTGCCGGGAAGGGACTCCGGAAGATTTGCTGAAAGCCATGCGTCTTTATCAGGCAGTGAAAATTATTTGCGAGAAAAAAAAGCTGGATGCAGTAACCCTCTCCTGCTTCTCCCTGATTGAGAAATTAGGAACAACTGGATGTCTGGCACTTGCCCTGCTTAATGATGAAGGCATTCCGGCCGGATGTGAAGGAGACTTACAATCCATCTTTACTCTGCTCATCGCCAAGACACTGACCGGCCAGGCAGGATTCATGGCGAATCCGGCATTCATCAACGATGACCTGAACGAAATAGTGATGGCTCACTGTACGATTGCCACCAAAATGGTGGATCAGTTTATCATCCGGAATCATTTTGAAACAGAAACCGGAATAGCCATACAGGGTATTTTGCATCCGGGAGGCATCACGATGATAAAATGCGCAGGAGAATGCCTGGACGAGTATTTCGTATCCACAGGCCAACTGATAGAAAATACCAACTACATCAATGCCTGCCGCACACAAGCAAGAATCAAACTGGACAAATCGGTAGACTATTTTATGCGTAATCCTTTAGGTAACCATCACATCATATTAATGGGCGATCATGAAAAAGTGATTCACGAATTCATGCAATTGAACAGCTGCAAACTAGTGGAATAAGGAAAGCATGAAGAAATTAAGTAAAATGGGAGATGAAGATTAAATAAATTGTATCTTTGTATCCAATTTAATATTCAATAAAACAATAAACTTTTATGATGCATACTTGGTTTGAATGTAAGATACGTTACGAAAAAGTCATGGAAAACGGCATGAACAAGAAAGTAACGGAACCCTATTTGGTTGACGCGCTGAGCTTTACTGAAGCAGAAGCCCGTATTATTGAAGAAATCACTCCGTATATCAGCGGTGAGTTCACTGTTTCGGACATCAAACGAGCCAACTACAGCGAACTGTTCCCCTCTGAAGAAGATGCAGCCGACCGCTGGTTTAAGTGCAAGCTGTTCTTCATCACGCTGGACGAAAAAAGCGGAGCAGAAAAAAAAGACCTCCACTACCGTACTAGTACAAGCTTCCGACCTGCGCGACGCTGTAAAGAAACTGGACGAAGGAATGAAAGGTACAATGGCAGACTACGTGATTGCATCCGTAGCCGAAACCGCCATCATGGATGTTTACCCATACGAAGCCGAACCGGATGTGAAACCTGAATTTCCGGATGCCGGAAAAACCGAATAAAGCCTGATAAAAAATAGAAAGTATAACAGATAATGAGCATTCAAGCAAATTTAAAAGAAGTTCTTTCCGAACTGCCTGCGGGGGTCCGCCTGGTAGCCGTATCCAAATTCCATCCCAACGAGGCATTGGAAGAAGCGTATGCTGCCGGCCAGCGTATTTTCGGTGAGAGCCACGTGCAGGAAATGACTCAGAAATATGAAACCCTGCCCAAAGACATTGAATGGCATTTCATCGGCCACCTGCAAACAAACAAAGTAAAATACATGGCCCCTTATGTAGCTATGATACATGCCATAGACTCGTATAAATTATTGGTTGAAGTCAATAAACAAGCTTCCAAAGTCCATCGCGTCATCCCTTGTTTATTGCAGATACATATCGCCCAAGAGGAAACGAAATTCGGTTTCTCTTTTGACGAATGCAGGGAAATGCTGGATACAGGCGAATGGAAGGATTTGAAAAATGTCCGCTTATCAGGAGTGATGGGTATGGCGACCAATGTGGATGACGACGAACAAATCAAAAGAGAATTTTGTTCCTTAAATACATTCTTCAAAGAAATCAAGCAGAGCTATTTTTCTGATTCAGAATACTTCAAAGAAATTTCCATGGGTATGTCACACGATTATCCGCTGGCGGTGGAAGCCGGAAGTACACTAGTCAGGGTAGGAAGCAAAATCTTTGGAGAACGAAACTATTAAAACTACTATTTATATGACTCAATTAAAAACCACTTTTGCCGGGTTGTCACTGCGCAATCCTATTATTATCAGCAGTTCCAGCCTTACAAACAGCGCTGAAAAGAAACAAGAAACTGGAGCTGGCAGGCGCCGGAGCCATTGTTTTGAAATCAGTTTTCGAAGAGCAGATCATGATGGAAGCACATCACATGGCTACTTATGGTTCTCCCGAAGGAGATGACTACTTGAGCACATATGTACGCTCTCATGCATTGAACGAATATATTTCATTGATTGAACAGACTAAAAAGCTTTGCACCATTCCTGTCATTGCCAGCATCAACTGTTTCAGCAACTCAGAATGGACAGACTTTGCCCGTACTGTGGAAACAGCAGGCGCCGACGCACTGGAAATCAACATCCTTTCCTTGCAGACCGAAAAAGAATATCAATGCGGTTCTTTCGAACAGCGTCATATCGATATCGTAAGCAGTATCAAGAAACAGATTTCCATCCCCGTCATTGTGAAACTGGGCAGCAATCTGACCAACCCCATCGCACTGATCAACCAGCTTTATGCCAACGGAGCCAATGCTGTGGTATTGTTCAACCGATTCTACCAGCCGGACATCAATATCGACACTATGACATATTCTGCAGGCGATGTATTCAGTACTCCTGCCGACTTGTCCAACGGACTGCGCTGGACTGCTATCGCTTCGGCACAAGTTCCTCAGACAGACTATGCCATCTCAGGCGGTGTGCACGATGGAAAAGCGATAGTCAAAGCAATCCTGGCAGGCGCTTCGGCTGTAGAATTATGCAGTGTCATCTACCAAAGAGGCAATCAGGTCATTGCAGATATGACAAATGAAATAACTCAATGGATGAACCGGCAGGGCTACAAGAATATCAGCGAATTCAAGAGTTCGATGAACGCGCTGTCTACTGGAGCCAGCAATCCGTTTGAACGTACACAGTTCATGAAGTATTTCAGCAGTAAAGAATGAAAAATAGTGGTTAGTGATTAATTGGTTGGTTAGTGGTTCATATCCATGCGGTATCACAGCACAGCCCATTAACTACTAATCACTAACCACTATTTTTTCCCTCTGTTTAATTTGTATGCTCCAAAGAAAGTCTTATATTTGCACATTTGATTAAAGTTTGTGCAAAATATAAACAAAAGAGTATATACAATGGAGCAGAGTTTTATTGCCTTCCTGGAAGACAGCATAAAGAAAAACTGGGATTTGGATGCCCTTACAGATTATAAAGGTGCCACATTACAATATAAAGATGTAGCCCGCAAAATAGAAAAGCTACACATCATCTTCGAATTAAGCGGCATCAAGCAAGGAGACAAGATAGCTGTCTGTGGTCGCAACAGTTCTCATTGGGGAGTTACCTTCCTGGCTGCCGTTACATACGGAGCAGTCATTGTTCCCATTCTTCACGAATTCAAATCGGACAACATTCATAATATAGTCAATCACTCGGAAGCACGCCTGTTAATGGTAGGCGATATGGTATGGGAGAATCTGAATGAAAATGCCATGCCGTTGTTAGAAGGGGTTATCTTGATGAATGACTATACCCTGCTAGTGTCCCGCAGTTCCAAATTGGACTATGCACGCGATCATCTGAATGAACTGTTCGGAAAGAAATATCCGCGCAATTTCCGCCGGGAACATGTCAGCTACCGCCGGGATACACCGGAAGAACTGGCTGTGATCAACTATACTTCCGGCACGACCAGTTATTCCAAAGGAGTGATGATTCCTTACCGCGCATTGTGGTCGAATACCCAGTTCGCTTTTGATGTCTTGAAAATGAATCCGGGTGACAAGCTGGTTTCCATGCTCCCTATGGCACACATGTACGGACTGGCTTTCGAGTTCCTTTATGAATTCTGTGTGGGATGCCATATTTATTTCCTGACCCGTACCCCCAGTCCGAAAATCATCTTCCAAGCCTTTTCCGAAGTGAACCCAATCTGGTAGTAGCCGTTCCATTGATTATCGAAAAAATCATCAAGAAGAATGTACTGCCCAAACTGGAAACCCCGGCTATGAAGATTTTACTGAAAGTTCCTATCATCAATGATAAAATCAAAGCCACAGTCCGCGAACAGATGATTAATGCCTTCGGAGGTAATTTTTACGAAATTATTGTAGGAGGCGCCGCTTTCAATCAAGAAATAGAGCAGTTCCTGAAAAGTATAGATTTCCCCTATACCGTGGGATATGGCATGACTGAATGTGCTCCAATTATCTGTTATGAAGATTGGAAATATTTCAAGCTAGGGTCCTGCGGAAAGGCGGCTCCCCGTATGGAAGTCAAAATATTGAGCCCCGACCCTGAGAATATAGTAGGTGAGATAGTATGCAAAGGACCTAATGTAATGTTAGGCTATTACAAGAATCCCGAAGCTACCGCCGAGGTAATAGACAAGGACGGCTGGTTGCATACCGGTGACCTGGGTGTTATGGATGCGGAAGGCAATGTTACCATCAAGGGACGCAGCAAAAACATGCTGTTAGGTCCATCGGGACAGAATATTTATCCGGAAGAGATTGAAGATAAATTGAATAACATGCCGTTCGTTTCAGAAAGTATTATCATACAGCAGGCAGACAGCAAACTGGCGGCTTTGGTTTATCCCGATTTCGACGATGCCTTTGCTCATGGGCTGGATAATGACGCGATAACACAGGCAATGGAAGAGAACCGTATCAACTTGAATACAGAACTTCCTGCATATTCACAAATAGCCCGTGTAAAAATCTATCCGGAAGAATTCGAGAAAACTCCTAAAAAGAGTATCAAACGTTTCTTATATCAGGAAGTAAAATAACACCTGACAGAAAAAAGAACCTGCCTGCAACATATATAATGTATAAGTCTGAAGATTATAGATGTTGCAGGCTATACATTATATATGTTACAGGTTATACATCCGCATATATGGGCACCTGGATCATGATACGTGAAAGGAGACAATACAAAACATAATTTTACTTTTTCACCCCGATCAATTCTCCCCATAATTCCCCCTTATATCTACATTTTTATTACATTTGCACCCAAGAAACTAAAAATGTATGAAAATGAATATGCGTATAGCAGCAATACTCCTTTTAGGATATTGTGCAGGTATGTCAACTCCTGCTTTTGCCCAGAAAAAGGACAAGCTTAAAAAAGGCCCCAACATCTCCTTGAACATTTCCGCGAAGAAAGACAGTGTCAAAACCACTTATCTGAATATCGGTCTGCTTACAAATATCTATCAACTGAAAGGAATCGGTATCAACGCTGTATCCAGTGTTGTACAAAACGATATGACGGGTTTCCAAATCTCCGGCCTTGCCAGCATTACTGGACGCCACGCCTCCGGTTTCCAACTGGGAGGTATTGCCAATGTAGCCGGAGGCAATGCCAATGGCATCATGCTCAGCGGACTGATGAATGTTGCCGGAGGGAAAGCCAACGGTATCCAAATTTCCGGATTAGGCAACATTGCCGGAAACATATCAAGAGGAGTTACCATCGGCGGTCTGATGAATCTGGCCGGCAACAAAGCCCAAGGAGTTCAGATAGCCGGCTTGGCCAACATTGCCGGAAAATCACAAAATGGTGTCGCTATCGGCGGACTTATGAACGTATCTGCCGAGAAACTGAACGGAGCACAAGTTTCCACCCTGCTCAATATCAGTGGCGGAGAAGCCAAAGGCGCTCAAGTCTCAGCCATTGGTAATGTAGGTGTAAACGTGAATGGTATGCAATTCTCCGCCATCAGCAATATCGCTGCCGGAGAAATCAGAGGCTTGCAGCTTTGTGGTGCGGTAAATATCGCCGTCAAGACGGAAAATGCCCTGCAATTCTCAGGACTGACCAATGTTTGCCAAGGCAAGTTACGCGGTGTGCAGTTCGCTCCCGGCAACTATGCCGGAGAAGTAAGCGGTGCGCAAATCGGTTTACTCAACCTGTGCGGCGGGAATGTAAAAGGGATACAAATAGGAATCATCAACCATAGCAAGGATACTACCGCCCATAAACTAGGTTTGGTGAATATCACTCCTAAAACCCGTATCCAGATGATGCTGTTTGCAGGTAACACCAGCAAACTGAATGCTGCCGTGCGTTTTAAAAACCGCCGGAGTTATACTATGCTGGGTATCGGTACACACTATCTGGATTTGAATGACAAATTTTCGGGCTGTGTGTTCTATCGTACCGGTCTTTACTATCCCATCGCCTCCAAACTGGAACTAAGTGGCGACTTAGGTTATTTCCATATAGAAAACTTTGAAAATGAAGATGCGGAAACACCGGAACGCATGTATTCATTACAAGCCCGTATCAATCTGGAATATAAATTCAAATCCAGAATCAGTTTCTTTGCATCGGGTGGTTACGGCATGACGCGCTACTATGATAAAAATAAGTTCTACGAAAAAAACCTATTTTCGAAGCAGGTGTTATCTTATTTTAAGCAGCCGTCACACTAGTATAAACTAATTCATACAATATGAAACTACAGCATATCGCATTAGTCTGCCTGCTGGCATTAAGTGCTGGGAATGTCACAGCCCAGATACTCCACCGCTCCGATTCCATTTATACATTCACCGACCCTCGCCTGCAAAAAAAACACCCTTGGCGTGCCGCTGCCGAAACTTTCGGAATGAATGTCGGAGTATGGGCATTCGACCGTTATGTAATGAACGAAGACTTTGCCAAAATCAGTATCGGCAGCATACGGCGCAATATCAAGCATGGTTTTGTATGGGATAACGACCAATTCTCCACCAACCTGTTCGCCCACCCCTATCACGGAAATCTCTATTTCAATGCAGCACGCAGCAACGGACTTACCTTTTGGGAATCAACTCCATACGCCTTTGCTGGTAGTTTGATGTGGGAAATAGCCGCAGAAGTGGAGCCGCCCGCCATCAATGACCTGATGGCAACCACCCTAGGCGGCATCGCCCTGGGAGAAGTAACGCACCGTATGTCTTCTTTGGTACTGGACGACTCCAAGCGTGGTTTCTCACGTTTCACCCGCGAGTTTTTGGGAACCCTGATCTGCCCCATGCGGGGATTGAACCGAATGATAACCGGCGAGATGTGGCAAGTAAAACGCTCTCATTACAAATACCACGATTACGACCGCATTCCGGTACACTTTTCCATAGGTGCCGGTGACCGTTATCTGGCCGACGACAATTACCTGTTCCGTGGAGAGCACAATCCCTACCTTGAATTCCGGGTACAATACGGAGATGCTTTCGATAAAGTGAATGACGGCCCATACGATTATTTCACCGCACGGGCCACCTTCGGTCTTTCCGGGAACCAGCCTCTTATCAGCCAGATCAACCTGATGGGCAAACTATGGGGTGTCCCCCTGAAAACCACTACCGGCATGGAAATGATGTTCGGTATCTTCCAGCACTTCAACTATTTTGATTCCGAGGAAGTGATTGACGGATCGGGACGTATCCCTTACAAGATTTCGGAAGCTGCCAGTGTGGGACCGGGTATGATTTATAAATTCCCTCAAATGAACAGTCTGGTAAATTTGGAGCAACGTGTATTCCTGAGTGCCATCCTGCTGGGTGGAAGCCTTACCGACTATTACAACGTAATAGACCGCAATTACAATATGGGAAGCGGATACAGCATCAAGAACAACACCATTCTGGATTTCGGCCGTTACGGCATGTTCGCACTGAATATGCATCTTTACCAGATTTTTACCTGGAAAGGATACGAACATAAAGATTTGGAAACAATAGATCCGCTCTATCTGAATGCGCAGGGAGACAAAGGAAATGTAATGCTCGCTGTGGTGAATCCGATTATCGAGCTAAATCTAAGTTCCCACTTCAAGGCCAATATGGAAGTGTCCTATTACTACCGCCACACACATTATTCCTACCATGAGGACGTAAGATATAAGACCTTTGAAACCCGATTAGGATTAATTTATCAATTCTAAAGCAATGAAGAACGGACACGGCTCAAGGTTTCGGGGGTCATCTGTAATAAGGAAGCGATGTATACAAGAGGCGCACGCTTTAATATCTCGGGATGAAGTTGCAACAGTTTGTTATAACGCTCATGAGCCGGTTCAAAACGAAGTGTGTCCGCCTTTACCTGTGACTCTATCAAAGAATGTTCGATAAAGCTGCGATAAAGACGTTCGATATCGTGATATTGATCTATCAATTTCTCCACTTCCACACGGGGTAACTCCCATACCACGGATGCTTCCAAAGTTTCCACCATCAAGCGGGTGGGCTCCTGTTTAAAATAACTCTCTATGCAAATAATCATTCCGTTCTCATAACCGATATGCTCAGTCAGATCTTTATCATACTTATAATAAAATTGTCTGAGCATTCCTTTTCTATAAACAACATTGCTTTACACACCTCACCGGCCTGCAAAACAATCTCCCCTTTACGATATTTTCTACAAACTAAAATTTCGGCTAATGCGTGAACACTTTCTCTACTGAGAGGATGGTTAACTTCTGCTATCCTTCTAGCTATGTCTATACTAGTTGTCATGTGCTCCCAATTTTTGTATTTTTTGCAAAAATACAAAAAAAGGCCGAATAAATAGATACAAATAACAAAATTAAGCCGATAATGTTCTGAATAATAGTTTTTTTTATTATACTTTTGAAACGCAATAAGTAATAAAACGACCTTTAATGTAAACTTAACTAGCCTCTTTAACCAATCCTGGGTTTAGTCATGGCACAAAGTGTCACAGCCCAAACGAATTACACAAAGGATCCAGAAAGCTGCACTAGCATTATGGTAGGAAAGAAAGCAACTACCGATGGATCAGTTATAACCAGTCATACATGCGACAGCTGGTACCGAACCTGGGTAAACATGGTTCCGGCAGAAAGTTATGAAAGGGATACTGTAATGAATATTTACGATGGCCGTATGCACACCGAGTTTGTAGCCGACCAGACTAATGTAAAAATCAAGGGGCAAATACCACAAGCGAGAAAAACATATGCCTTCATGGACACCTCCTACCCTTGTATCAACGAAAAGCAACTGGGAATAGGTGAAACTACCGTAAGCGGACGCAGGGATCTGGAAAATCCCAAGGGTATGTTTATGATTGAAGAATTGCAACGTGTGGCGTTACAACGCTGTACAACAGCCCGTGAGGCTATCCGCCTGATGGGAGATCTCGTAAAACAATATGGCTATGGCGACAGCGGTGAATGCCTGACCATCGCCGATCCTAATGAAGTATGGCATTTCGAAGTTTTCGGAGAAGGAAAAGATAAAATTGGCGGAGTATGGGCGGCAGTCCGTATTCCGGATGATCATGTAGGCGTATCTGCCAATATCTCACGGATCAGCACCCTCAATCTGAAAGATCCCGACCACTATATGGCTTCCGAAAATGTATTTGACGTGGCTAAAAAATTAGGGTATTGGGATGGAAAAGAACCTTTTAAATTTTGGAAAGCCTATAGCGGAAAGAATTACTCCGGCCAACTGAAATCCTTCAGCACCCGCGAGCACTTTATCCTGAATGCACTGGCACCGTCATTAAAGCTTGATTATGAAGCAGAAGAACTGCCTATCAGTGTAAAACCCGACAAGCAAGTATCTGTAACAGATGTTATGGCATTGCTCCGGGAAACATACGAAGGAACGCCGCTGGATATGACACAGAATCTGAAAGTTACGGTAAAAGATAGAAAAACCGGAAAAGTAGACACCATTATCAGCCCGAAAGCCAATCCGTGGATGCGTGGCGATGAACTGAATATGCTGAACGGTATTAAAAAAGGAGTTGTGAAATCAGTACGCAATATCGCAGTTCCGCAATGTGCTTATTCTACAGTTATCCAATTGCGCAACTGGCTGCCCGATGCAGTAGGTGGTGTGGTATGGTTCTCTATGGACAATCCCGGACAAAGCCCGCGCGTTCCGGTATTCTGTGGCATTACTGATTTCCCTGCTATGTATAAAATCTGCGGTAACCACCGCTATCGCGACGATGCCGCCTTATGGCACTATCGCCGCGCCAACAAACTGGCTGCTGTAAGATGGGGAGCTGCCCGTAAAGTTATGGAAAAAAATATTCGTCATTTCGAGGAAAAAGGACAACGGGAACTTCCATTTGTGGAAGCACAATACCAAAGTATCCTTCAATCCAAAGGAGAAGAAGCCGCCCGTGCTTATCTCACAGACTATACGGCAGACTTTATAGGCGCACCATCCTTCGCTGGGACGAAATGGCAAACCAATATTGGATTGAGTCACGCTTCGGCTTTTAATTGTTAACCTTATCATATTAAAAACAAACTTATGAAGACAAAAGTATTCACACTAGCCGCACTGCTATGCTGCGCATCAGCCATGTATGCACAAGAAAGTGGTTACAAATTCACGACTGTTGCATCACAGAAAGCAACTCCTGTCAAAAATCAGGCCTCTACCGGAACTTGCTGGTGCTTTGCCACCACTTCGTTCATGGAATCCGAACTGCTCCGTATGGGCAAAGGAGAATATGACCTTTCTGAAATGTTCATTGTACGCCAAAAGTACTTAAACCAATTGGAAGACAACTATTACCGGGGAGGCAACGGGAATTTAGGACAAGGAAGCCTTTCACACACATGGAAGAACGCTTTCAATCAAGTGGGTATCGTACCCGAGGAAGTATATCACGGAATCAATTATAACTCAGAGAAACATAACCATGGTGAAATGGTGAGATACATCAACGCTTTAGGAAACACAGCCGTTAAAATGAAACGTCGCAGCGCGGAATACTACAAGCTGATCAACAATCTTTTCGATACTTATCTAGGAGAACTTCCTGAAAAGTTCACTTACAAAGGAAAAGAATACACTCCGAAATCTTTTGCCGAAAGTCTGGGTTTGAACATGGACGATTATATTGAACTGACTAGTTTCACTCACAAACCGTATTACCAGAAATTCTCTCCGGAAGTACCCGACAATTGGGAAAATGAACAAATGTACAATCTTCCGCTGGACGAAATGATGGAAGTTGCCGACTATGCTTTGACCCACGGATATACCGTATGTTGGGACGGTGATGTCAGTGAAAAAGGTTTTTCATTCAAAAATGGTGTAGCCATCAATCCGGTAGTGAAAAAAGTGGAAGACCTCTCGGGTTCCGACCGTGCACGTTTTGAAAAGATGGACCCTAAAGAACAAAAAGAGATGCTGGCGGAAGCCTACAAATTTGAAAAACCGTGTCCCGAAGTAAATGTCACTCCGGAAGTCCGTCAGGAAGGTTATGAAGCATTTGTCACTACAGATGACCACCTGATGCATCTTACCGGTATTACCAAAGACCAGAACGGGACCAAATACTATATCACCAAAAATTCTTGGGGTACAGAACGCAATACATTTGGCGGTTATCTGAATATGTCCGAAAGCTATGTACGTGCCAAGACTATTTTCCTCATGGTGCATAAAGATGCTATTCCGGCTGCAATCAAACAGAAATTAGGAATTAAATAAAAAAGAAAAGAGCAGGCGTCCGTTTTTCTAAAATAGACGCCCGTTTTTTGAAAACAGATATCTGGATTCCCAATACATACTTGTGTTTTCAAATGGACATCTATTTTTTAGTAAAAGATTCATAATAACTATGACGAAAAAGAACTTATTTACATTAGTCTTATGTTTATTCTGTCTCGGAACCACAACTCATGCGCAACATATCCCCACATTGGAGGAAGCTGTATACGGAGGACTGATCAAGACAGAAGGCGGAAGCAACGTGAGTTGGATGAAAGATGGAGAACGTTATTCCAAAATAGAAAAAAAATGCCGAGGGAGCATACGAAGTCACTGCCTATAAAGCAAAGGACAATTCCAAAGAAGTGCTGATCCCTGCCAATATGCTTCTGAATCCGCAAACAGGAAAACCTATCTCTGTCCGCAATTTCATATTCAGCGAAGATAACTCCAAAGTATTGATCTACACCAATACTCGTCGCGTATGGCGTTATGATACCCGCGGTGATTACTGGGTGCTTAATTTGAAAAACGGCAAACTGCAACAATTGGGCAAAAGCTTGCCGGAAGCTACCTTAATGTTCGCCAAGTTCTCGCCGGATGCCAGCCGGGTAGCATATGTCTCCAGAAACAACATTTACGTAGAGAGTCTGGTTGACGGGAAAATCAACCAACTAACTCAAGACGGAAATAATGAAATTGTAAACGGAACATTCGACTGGGTATACGAAGAAGAATTCAACTGCCGCGACGGTTTCCGCTGGAGTCCCGACGGACAATACATAGCCTATTGGCAAAGCGATACCCAAGGTACGGGATGGTTTGATATCATCAATAATGTAGATTCCATTTATCCTAAAATCCAACGTTTTCCTTACCCTAAAGCCGGAACAGCAAACTCCGCTGTAAAAGTAGGCTATGTATCCGCCGACGGTGGAAACACCACTTGGCTGGCTCTTCCCGGTGATGCACGTAACCACTATATTCCCCGTATGGAATTCATTCCGGGCTGCAACGAACTGTTCATCCAGCAAATGAACCGTGCCCAAAACACCAATAAAGTATGGATTGCGAAAATAGGTGAAAATACCCCCGTCAATATCTTTACCGATCAAGATGCCGCATGGTTGGAAACGAATGACAATGTGCGTTGGTTGAAAGGGAACAAGTATTTCACTTGGGAAAGCGAACGTGACGGATGGCGCCACCTGTATCGTGTAAGCCGTGATGGTAAAGAAATCAAGCCCATCACCCAAGGAGCTTTTGATTATATTCAAGAAGTAGGTGCGGATATGGATAAAGGTTTTGTATACTTTATCGCTTCTCCCGACAACTTCACCCAGCGCTATCTCTACCAGGCACGTCTTTTCGGCAATGGAGAGGTAAAGCGGCTAAGTCCTGTTGACCAAAGCGGGCAACATCGTTATATCATGTCACCGTCCGGCAAATGGGCAGTCCATACATTCAGTAACTCGGAAACTCCCCCTGTAATCGACATGGTGTCTTTCCCTGCCCATAAAAGTGTACGTCTGATTACTGACAATGCAAAAGCCAAGGAGCAATACAAAGCCTTGGGGCTACAACCAAAAGAATTTGTAAAAACCCGTTCAGGAGAATTGGAACTGGATGCATGGATGATCAAACCCGTAAACTTTGATCCCAGCAAAAAATATCCGGTCATAATTGATGTCTATGGAGAACCTGCCAACGCCACTGTACAGGATGTATGGAGCGGAGGAAGTTTATGGCACCAATACTTGGCAAACCTGGGGTATATCATAGTCAGCATCGAGAACCGTGGTGCCAATGCACCCCGTGGACGCGAATGGCGCAAATGTATTTATGGAGAAGTCGGAACCTTTGCCAGTGAAGATCAGGCAAGAGGCATCCAAGACTTGGCACGTCAATACTCTTTCATTGACACCACACGTATCGGTATCACCGGCTGGAGTGGTGGAGGCAGCCAGACTCTGAATAGTATGTTCCGTTATCCCGATGTTTTCCACACAGGCATTGCCATTGCTTTTGTAGCAGACCAGCGTCTGTATGACACGATTTATCAAGAACGTTACATGAACACCCCTCAAAATAATCCGGAGGGTTACCGCAAAGGGTCTCCCATCTCGTATGCAGCAGGATTGAAAGGCAACTTGCTGTTAATTCACGGTACAGGAGATGATAATGTCCATTACCAGAATTGTGAAATGTTGGTCAATGAACTGGTACGGCACGGAAAGATCTTCTCACAGATTTCTTACCCTATGCGTTCCCATGGAATTTATGAAGGCGAGGGAACCAGCTTGCATCTGCGAAAGACAATGGCTGATTACTGGTTGAAAAACCTGCCTGCCGGAGGAAAATAAATATGCCAAAACTTTTGCTGATATGATTATATAGTTTGCCATTCTGGGCATTAGTGAAGCTTTTCATATACATAAAGTGATTAGAAACCAAATCTTTCACAAAAGTTCAGGATGGCAGACTGATAAATCTGCTTCGTTTTAGCAAACTTTACACTAAACCAAAACACATAAACTAAATGAAGAAAATACAACTATTCTTATTACTATTTCTGTTAATATCCATTACGCAGCACATCAATGCCCAATTCCCTGTCAAAACAGAATATACCGTTGAGATGGGAGGAACATCGGGTAAAGGAACTTACGCACCTATGTGGCTTACTGCCAATAGGCAAGGTTTATCTTCTGTCAATACTGAAAATGGTTATTTACGGGCAGGAATTGCACACACAATGCCATTAAACCAACATTTCGGCTTCAGTGCAGGACTGGATTTGGCAACCGCCTACAATTTCACCTCCTCATTCATCATCCAACAGGCCTATGCAGACCTTAGCTACCGATGGTTGAACCTGAGCATCGGCAGTAAAGAACGCTTGCCCGAATTAAAGAATTCCAAGTTAAGCAGTGGAGGCATGGTAGAATCAAATAATGCCCGCCCCATTCCCCAAGTACGCTTGGAAGTTCCCTATTATGTAGCCATACCAGGTACCCATAAATGGCTTTATTTGAAAGGACACATAGCCTATGGACGTTTTACTGATGACAAATGGCAGGAACATTTCACTTCCATAGGTAACAATATGCCATTGATGTACTTTACCACAGTAAATCGCTTTTCGCCAAAGTAGGAAACAAAGAACATTTTCCGGTAGAATTTGAAGGAGGAATACAAATGTCCGCTCAATTCGGCGGAGACCAATATATTGCAGGACAAAAAGAGCCTGTAATAGATATGCCTACCCGGTTTGTTGACTTTATGCGCGTATTGGTTCCTATGGCTGGAGATGATACCACACCCGAAGGCGAACAAGTAAACATCTACGGAAACCATGTCGGTAGTTGGAATTTTGCCGCAACAGCTTATCTTAACCAGTGGAAGGTAAAAATCTATTATGAACATTATTTCGACGATCACTCCCAAATGTTTTTCCAATACGGACGCTGGAAAGACGGACACATCGGACTGGAAATAACTTTTCCAAAAAACCGCTTCATTGATACTTTTGTATACGAAGGATTAGGAACAAAGGATCAAACCGGACCTATGCTGTATGATTCCTTTTGGGGGGAGTTTGAAGAGCAAATCAGTGCTAAAGATAATTATTACAATCATTACCTCTATCAAGGATGGCAGCATTGGGGAATGGGAATAGGCAATCCTCTACTTCCCGGACCTATTTACAACAAGAATGGACAGATTACTTTTATCAGCAACCGTGTACTGGCACATCACATAGGATTCTGCGGTTCCCCCTGCCAATCGCTGAGTTATCGTATGCTACTCTCCTACTCCCGTCATTGGGGTACTTATGATAATCCTCTGAATGAAATAAAGAAACAATTCAACTCTTTGTTTGAAGTAACTTATGCTCCACAACAACTGAAAGGATGGAGTTTCACTGTATCCGGAGCTATGGATCGCGGCAGCATGCTTGGAAATAATTATGGTGGAATGCTGGTTATCCGCAAACAAGGAATTATCAAATCAGGCAATAAATAAAAGTTTTAACTGTCAACCCAATCAACATATGAAACAAATATTATTATTCATACTCTTTATGCTGGGAATCAGCAGTTGTGACAAAGCTCCCATCAATGGCAAATTAGATGGCAGATGGCAATTAATGACTATAGAATATACTAATGGAAAAATAGAAGAATGTAACCGCATTTATTATAGTATCCAGTTACATTTGGTGGAAATCAGTGCCAAAGGTGGAAATGGAGGCACTCATATCGGACGTTTCTCTTATAAAGGAGATGAGGTAACCATGAGTGAATTCCGCCACCGGGGAGATGAAGAAAAACTAACGACACTGAATGAATTGAAACCTTTCGGACTTAATCAAGCTATTAATCATCTTAAAGTGGAAAAAGCAACAGGCAAGAAACTAATTCTGAAATCTGATTATGCACGCCTCACATTCAGAAAGTTCTAAAAAAGTATACCACAGACTACGCAAACTATCTGCTGATAAAATATGAAAAAACAATTTATACGCTATAGCGGTGACAAAACACTATGCCGGATTTCTAGAAATTAATTTATCGGCAGGAATAAAACTAGTGCCACCACTCATGGAGCCGGCTTTACAAATATTGAAGCCGGCTTCATAAAACAAGTTCTTTACTTTCCTGTAGTCTGTGGTGAAATAAATTTATCTTCTAGGCTTAATATCCAATTTTACCGGTTTCAACATGTTCTCCGGACTTAGAATTGTATCCAACTCTTCCTTATTTAAAATACCATGTTCCAAGACCAGTTCATAGACACTTCTACCTGTTTCCAACGCTTCTTTTGCAATCTTTGTAGAATTTTTATAACCAATAATCGGATTCAATGCGGTTACTACACCAATACTGTTATGCACTTCAATCTTGCAGCGTTCCGCATTAGCAGTAATACCTTCTACACAACGTGTACGCAGGGTTTCAAAACCATTGACCATTAAATCTACAGATTCAAAACAACACTGTGCCATCACCGGTTCCATAGCATTCAGTTCCATTTGAGCAGCTTCGCCAGCCATAGTCACGCATAGTTCGTTACCTATTACTTTATAACAAATCTGATTCATCACTTCAGGAATCACCGGATTCACCTTACCTGGCATTATAGAAGATCCCGGTTGCATAGCCGGAAGGTTGAATTCTCCTAAACCACAACGCGGTCCACTGGCCAGCAAACGTAAATCATTACATATTTTATTTACTTTTACGGCTACCCTTTTTAAAGCTGAAGCATAACCTACCAAGCAGGAAGTATCTGAAGTAGCTCCTACCAAATCTGACGACAATTTGAAATCAAAACCTGTAATTTCACACAATGCTTCCACACATTTTTCTGCATATCCCGGTTCCGCACAAATGCCTGTACCAATAGCGGTAGCACCCATATTTACTGTCAGGAAGTCTGCCGCCGCTTCATTCAAATGACGAATTTCGTCTCTCAATATACTGGCAAAACCATTGAATGTCTGACCTAAAGTCATAGGTACGGCATCTTCCAACTGAGTACGCCCCATTTTGATGATATGTGCAAACTCCTCTCCTTTCTTATGGAATGCACCAATCAGCGATTCCAAATAAGGAAGAAAACGAAGATGAGAATAATACATACCAATATGGATTGCAGTGGGATAAGCATCATTCGTTGATTGTGAGCAGTTCACATGGTCATTAGGAGAGCAATATTGATACTCGCCACGTTTGTGTCCCATAATCTCCAAAGCACGGTTAGCAATGACTTCATTAGCATTCATATTGGTAGAAGTACCGGCACCTCCCTGAATCATATCCACCGGGAATTGCTCATGATGCTCACCATTTAAGATTTCCTGACACGCCAATACTATGGCATCTTTTTGTTCTTTAGTTAATAAACCTAACTCATAGTTAGCCATTGCAGCTGCCATTTTCGTAATGGCAAGACCGTTAATAAACAACGGATATTCATTTAGATGAAATTTACTAATTGGGAAATTTTCTATGCCTCTTAGAGTTTGCACACCATACAATGCACTGGCCGGAATTTCGCGGGCACCAATTAAATCACTTTCTACTCGGGTTTCTTCTGTAAGTTTTGTTTCCATGATCAGGTTATTTATTAGTTTATCATTTCTTATTTTATATAGCAAAGGTATAACTAACATTTTGATATCAAAATATAATCTGATATAATTTTAAAATATTATTTTATACATGTTTATTGCTGCAAAACAGACAACAAACTTACATTATGAAAGTTTACTCAGTTAACAAAGTCTTATATCCTTTGAAGTTCATTCAAAAAACAGACATAAAAAAAGGCGTCCATTCAGAACGCCCTTATTCTATTTTTTAACTTCGGAACTCTTATTTCACCTTTATTCTATCAAAGCCTTCTCCAAATACACCAATGACAGCACTTTGTGATACAAATGCGTTCGGATCGATATCTTTTATCAAACGGAATATAGTAGTAGACTCACGTTTTTTTGCCAGCACAAACATCATTTTCACACCCGCACCGGTATAACAACCTACTCCGTCAATGAACGTCACCCCTCGATGAAGATCTTTATTTATGCGATGCCCTATTTCTTCATGCTTCTTCGAAATGATAAAGAATTGCACTGACTGACGAGCACTATTTACCACCTGATCCAAGACAAAGCTGGATATAAACAAGACAACATATCCATATACCACCTTCTCCCAATCATGCAATACAAAATAACTGGAAGAGATAATAACCAAATCACACATCAAAATAACCCGGCCCAAAGTAATATCACGATACTTATTGACAATAGCAGCTATAATATCCGTACCTCCTGTGCTACCATTGGCAGAAAAAGCGACACCAATACCACCTCCGCAGAAAAAGGCTCCCAAGACACAAGCCATGAAAGGTTGATCATGTATTAAAGACTCTCCCCCTGTCAAATCCTGTATGATAGGCAGAATAGAAGTCAGCACAAATACAGCATAGATGGTTTTCACACTAAACTTCCATCCCAAAATAACCAAAGAAAGTATCAACAATACTCCGTTTATTCCCAAATAGGTGTACTGAACCGGCAAACCGGTAGCCCAATAAACAATAGAAGCAATACCTGGCACCGCACCTGAAGGAAGGTCATTAGGTAACAAAAAGACGGTCCATCCGATAGCATACATCAGCATACCAAGAGCAATCAACATATAATCCCTTAGTTCTCTGATAACCCGTTGCTTACGCGTCGTAATAAAGACTGAATCCATGTGAGTTTTCCTTTATAAAATCATATTGTCCGCAAAAGTACAAAAAGATTGAATCACTTGGCTTCAAAAGGTGACATTTTTTCAAGTAAAAAGTCCTGTTAATCTGATTTATCAAAAACAACAGTACTTTTCACCCTTTATTATTCTTTGGGGTGTAAATACCAATCTTTATAATCCGCACCAAAAGAATCTCTCCACTGTTTAAACTCGGGATAATAGGTGGTAATAGACACCTTCTCTGAAGGCCATCTAAATTCACTGTTACTGATATTTATAGCGAAAGGCATATTATCTTCTGCTATATAATACATTGGGGTACCATTGGAATCTTGACTCAAATCACTACCCGTACCACGTAAACTCTCATCAGCTACGCTTGTCGGCTATAGCCTGACAAATGTACTTCATGAGAACGTTTATTCACAAAAATGAAAGAATTGTAAGGCGGATAAGCATCCATATCGCTTACTTTATCATATTTTTTAAATCCGATCACTACAGTCACAGGCTTTTTGAGAACAGGCTTTATATCAGAAAAAAGTATTAATACAGGCTTTTCTATTCCCGGCTCAAAGTTTTTTCCGATCACATTACCTTCTTGACTCACCTGCACCAAATCAATATGCTCCTTCCCTACGTAATCCAACTGGAAACCAAACCCATTTGTATAAGTAGCACCATCATTCATCGGAGTAAAAGTAGTAGTGGTGCGCACCAATGCGTTAGAAGATTTATCTTTTACAACTGTACTGGAATAATATATCACAACATCATTCATATCATAATCATTCTTATCAGGCCAATTGTCCTCATAAGCCAAAGACCCTTTGACTACATACGAAATTTCACCCTTATTTACTTCATCCGGTATATTAGGAGTAGGTTCTACAGAAGAAGAAGCAGATGCCATAATAGCAAACTGTACATCATTAAAACGCATGTCCACATTATCTTCCATAGCCATAAAGAAACAATTGTCCAGTTCCGGATCACTTAACAAAACTGAACGTTGCTCTTTATTATCGTTATATGCAGGATTAGAATAACGAGGAAAAACACCCTTTTCTTTTCCAAATCCCATTCCCAATAAAATCCATCCAATATGAGTGCCTTGGGGGAATTCATCTTCATACTTGCTTTGTTCCTTATTCCAATATTTTAGTTTTATTTGCTCACCGACTAAAGATTTAGGAGCATTCCTACTGGAACGAGGAATCAGGATGGTCTTTTTTATGGTAGCCATGTCCACGGACTCTCCTTCTTTATAAGTATAATAAGCAACCATATCCTCCCACGTAGTAGACGAGAAATTAAAATAAGTCGCTACCAAACCTGTAGATTTAGTTATTACCATATCATTACTCCCTGAAGTACGCAGTTCCGGAAATCTTTCCAACAAATTACGATTATCTACTACTATAGAACGGCTTAAATTACTGCATCTCTCTAAAAAAGCACCAGGTATATCCAACTTTTCAGGCAACAAATAATCAGGAACCCCATTTTCATTCCAATTACCCAATACATCATATCCGTCAGGATAACTCACTCCTCTCATTACTGCTCTAGAACGCCCATCGGCAGACAGTTGTGCCTTATAATCAACATAATTAAAGGTTAGTCCGTCAGATAGTAATTCCAATTCAACAGGTGATACGACCAACACATTATCAGTTACCAGCCATACCTTTTTCAAATAAGCCGGCAAAGATACTTTTGAAAAAAATCTACCATTCATATCAGTCGAAGCAGCATAAATGGGATTTATATCTTTAAACTCCCAAGTATTTTCAACTAATTCCATAGGATATTCATCATACAGATAAAAAGCAGTCTGTACTTTCATACCATAATCAATAATAAGTTGACTATTACGGACAGTAGTAAAATCAAAAAAATCGTCTTTATTGATTTTTTCCTCCCCTTCTTCCCCTCCCCCCGTGTATATATCATGCATATTACGCAAGCAAGACACAAAGAAAACTGATAAGCAGATGATCCAAAATTTTGTTTTCATAAAGTAGTGCGTGATTATTTTCGGCAAATATAGCCATAAATAACTAAAAAACAACTAAATAGTCAAAAAAAACTGTCCCCCGACTCACGTCGGAGAACAGCCACAACACAAACACAAAATAAAACACGACAAAACTACTATGCAATTTTTTAGCCTGCTCTATGTTTTGAGTAACATAACTACCGCCAATCAGGTATTCACATATCCAAGAGGGGTTTCAGGTTATTTGCATCTATAAAACGCCACACTAGCGTCCTTTGTTCATCGGTCTTTCTAAAAATATCTTAATTCTTATTGAATTCCTCTTTCTCTTAGCTTCAACTGCCAGTTCCAAGCTGAACGTAGAGTGTCCTCCAAATTGGCTTCTGCCTTCCATCCCAACTCCTTATTAGCGAAGTCAGGATTAGCCCATACCTTCTCAATATCTCCGGCACGACGACCCACGATCTGATAATTAAGTTTCACACCGGTAGCTTTTTCAAATGTATTGATCAGTTCCAATACAGAAACGCCTTTACCCGTTCCAATATTAAAGACTTCCACCTTCTCCTTCTGCTTGTTATTCAAAATGCGATCCATTGCGATAACGTGAGCCTTCGCCAAATCCACTACATATATATAGTCACGGATGCAAGAACCGTCCGGTGTATCATAATCATCCCCAAACACACTCAGTTTTTCACGAATACCCATTGCTGTCTGAGTAACGTAGGGTAACAAGTTTTGTGGAACACCATTAGGTAATTCACCTATTAATGCAGTGGGATGTGCGCCAATAGGATTAAAGTAACGCAACATAATAGCATTAATAGGCGATCCCGAAGCAACTGTATCACGAATAATTTCTTCATTGATCTGTTTTGTATTACCATACGGAGACTCAGCCTTCTTAATCGGAGCCTCTTCCGTTACAGGAAGAACATCGGGCTGACCATACACCGTACATGATGATGAAAAAATAATACCTTCTACTCCATGTTTCGGCATTAACTCCAACAGGTTAATCAATGAAACCAAGTTATTGCGATAATACAACAACGGTTTTTGTACCGATTCACCCACAGCCTTGCTAGCCGCAAAATGAATAATACCTTTTATGCCCGGATATTTAGTAAACAGCTTGTCCATTCCCTCAAAATCCAAGCAATCCAACTTTTCAAATGCAGGACGGATTCCTGAAACCTTTTCTATATTATCTACCACATCGGCGCTTGAATTGGACAAATTGTCCACAATCACTACGTCGTAACCGCTATTTTGCAGCTCTACTACCGTATGAGAACCGATGTAGCCGGTTCCTCCTGTTACTAAAATTCTTTCTTTCATAATACTTAATATTCTGTCGTTTTCTAATAGGTTCAAAACAACTTCGACGGGTAAATCCCTTTTCGTATCATATCATTGATACGAAGCAGGACTTGTATCTTGTCATCATGCGATACCAACCCCATCCATCTGGCAGGTGTCTCAATCACTTTCACCCTAACTCCGTCAGCAATACGCTCATTCATAAAAGCCGGAATAGAATAATGAGCTTTCATATCCATTCCATTCTCATCTATAAACTTATCGAACGCCTTCTTCATCTCACCAAATACCTGCGGAGTAAATCCCCACATATTCATTGAAACCAAGCTGTTGTCATCCAAAGCTACCCATTTATGTAATTCATTAGGATACATCGGATTTCCACTTATCCGTTCTACTCCTACACGGTCTGTAACGGACAACAGATATCCCTTTTCATTCACTTCACAAATACCACGGGTAACCCCTCCGCTTTCCGCCAATACATTTCTCAGCCTGTAGCAAATATTGAAACTATGGTAGTCAGCTTCTCCCAACATCACCAGATTATCATATAACAATTCAAAACTTTCTCTTTGGTAAAAGTTCACGGCATTTATCACACCGAATGGAGAGTCAATCAACTCTTCTCCCATCAAAACAGCTCTTACCGAGCCGTACAGTGCTTTGCGTTTCGGATTACGCTTTTCTTCAGGAATCGTTTCCACATCCTGATAAACATACTCCACTTCTACCACATGTTCATATTTGCCTGATACCAGTTTCTTGAATTCTTGTTCAAAATGTCTGCTTATGACAAATACGATCTTATTAAATCCGACTCTTACGGCATCATATATGGAAAAATCTAATATTGTTTCGCCATTAGGACCTATTCCCTCCAGCTGTTTCAATCCACCATATTTATTCCCCATAGTGGCCGCGAGTACAATCAAGGTCATAGCCATTTAATCTCTCTATTAATTCTAATGCAAAAATAAGCATAAAAATTGAATTTACGGACAAGAACAATGGATTTCTTTCTAATAAAAAAGTCCGAAGCTGTGCTCCGGACTTCTGAATCGGTTTATTTTAACGATGAAGTGAACTATTCTATTCCAAACAGAACACCCAAACCTTTGTCTACACCTGAAAATCCCATGAATGCCATTGCCAGCAGACCGGCAGTAACCAATGCGATAGCCATTCCCTGCATTCCTTTAGGTATATTCACCAAACTTAATTGTTCACGGATACCTGCAAACAATACCATAGCCAAAGCAAAACCAAGAGCTGTAGAGAAGGCGTAAACCACGCCAGTCAACAAATCAAAATCTTTCTGAATGACCAAGATAGCTACACCCAAAATACAGCAGTTAGTGGTTATCAACGGAAGGAATACTCCTAATGCCTGATAAAGGGCAGGAGACACTTTCTTCAATATGATTTCCACCATCTGTACCAATGCTGCAATGACAAGGATAAACGCAATGGTCTGCAAATATTCCAACCCGAAAGCATCGAGTACAAATTTCTGGATAAGATAGGTAACAATGGTAGCGATGGTAAGCACGAATGCAACAGCCGCACCCATACCCGTAGCTGTCTCAACTTTTTTGGATACACCGAGGAACGGGCAGATACCCAAGAATTGTGACAACACAATGTTGTTCACAAATATAGCGGTGATAAATATCAATATATATTCCATATTCTTACTTTTTACGGGTTATGCTTTCTTCAGTTTATTCACAATCGCAATAAGGTATCCCAATGCAATGAAGGCTCCCGGTGCGAGAACGAAAATCAACATTCCGTATTGCTCAGGCATGATAGCGATATCAAACAACTTGCCTGTGCCTAGGAACTCACGTACACCACCAAGGATAGTCAATGCAAGAGTAAATCCGAGTCCCATACCCAGTCCGTCGAAGAATGAAGGCACGGGGCCGTTCTTTGCTGCAAAAGCTTCGGCACGTCCCAGCAGAATACAGTTTACTACGATCAATGGGATGAACAAGCCCAAAGTAGCATAAAGTGCCGGCACATATGCCTGCATAATCATCTGCAACAAGGTTACGAATGATGCAATAACCACAACAAAGGCCGGAATGCGCACCATATCAGGTATCAAATTCTTAATGGCCGAAATTACAACATTAGAACAGATTAATACAAAAGCCGTAGCCAATCCCATCCCCATACCATTGATGGCAGAAGATGTTGTTCCTAATGTAGGACACATACCCAAAAGGAGTACAAACGTGGGATTCTCTTTTACAATCCCGTTCATCAATACTTTAAAATTATTCATAGTCTGCTCCTTCCTTATTTTTTATTTTTACAATCTTGCTTGGGACATTCTACTTTTTTGCAGTCTGCCTTATCGCAGTTAGCAGGATCACATTTATCGCTACAAACAGTCTTGCAGGCTGTAGAGTCACAAACCTGCTTACATGCCTCGTTTCCTTCACATTGAGCATCGCAGGCAGTAGCATTTTCGGCAACAGTTTCAGACACTTGCTGAGTTGCACCACTAGCGCCATCCACATTCTGACCACTATATGCTGCATAAGCATTGTTCACAGCTTTTAGAAAAGCACGTGTAGTGATGGTAGAAGCTGTGATAGCATCTATCTGACCACCATCCTTATTTACCACCAATGCTCCCTGTCCCGGATTCATACCGGTAATGTCGCCTTTTGCACCTTTCTTAAACCAATCAGCCGCCTTTGACCCCAAGCCCGGAGTCTCAGCATGGCTCAACAAAGAATAGTCTATGATATTTCCCTCTTTGTCAAAACCTACCAGCACACTCAAAGCGCCACCAAAACCATTGGCAGAAGATTCTACGGCAGCACCAATAAATTCGCCACCCTTGGTTGCCTTATATATTTTATAAGTAGCACCATCCAATTCTATAGTTTCAGGAGCTTCCGCAGGATTGTTATCAAACCCCGGAACTACAACTGCAATAGCGTCACTCAAAGCTTTTGCATTAGCCTCAGCAATAGGACCGGCAGTCAGTTGGTTGACATAAGCCAAAAGTCCGGTTGCAATCACAGTAATCGCCGTCAGTACGATAACCATGTTTTTCAAAGATGATTCTAGTTTTTTCATTTCTTCACTACCTCCCCGAATCTTTTAGGTTTACAATAAGTATTGATTAACGGAGTGAATGCGTTCATAATGAATATAGCGAAAGACATACCTTCGGGATATGCACCGAACAAACGGATAACCACGGTCAGGAAACCGATAGCCACACCGTATATAATCATACCTTTATGAGTCATAGGCGAAGTAACATAGTCGGTTGCCATGAAAATAGCACCCAACATCAAACCACCTGTAAACAAGTGAGCCAACGGAGATGCGTAAGCCACCGGATCAACCAAATGCATCAGACCGGCAAATACAAATACAGTCACCAGAATAGATACAGGAATATGCCAGGAAATAATCTTTTTCCATAGCATATATCCCAGGCCAAGCAATAAAGCCAATGCACTCACCTCACCTAGCGAACCCGGGTTATTACCCAGAAACAGACTTAATGTATCGGGCAACTGACCTAAAGCATTTACATCACCCTTTACAGCCATTTTCATCAATGCCAGCGGAGTAGCACCGGTTTCAGCATCGGTATAACTTCCCCATTGTTGAACCAACGGCCATGAAGTCATCTGCACAGGAAAAGAAATCAGCAAGAAGATACGACCTACCAACGCAGGATTAAAAGGATTACAACCCAATCCGCCGAAAGTCATCTTGCCCACACCGATTGCCACCAACGCACCGATGATAATAATCCAAAGCGGCAAGTTGGAAGGCAGATTGAATGCCAGCAACACACCGGTTATAATAGCCGAACCATCACAGATGGTAGAGCGTTCTCTCTTCAAAATAAACTTGGTAATCGCCCATTCGAAGAATACACAAGCGGCAACCGAGGTCAAGGTCACCACCACGGCGCCCAGTCCGAACATATAAAATGACACCAGCAACGCAGGTATCAACGCAATGAGTACACCATACATATTCTTCTGTATGCTGTCACCGCTATGAACGTGAGGCGATAATGATACTATTAATTTATTAGCCATACTATTTTGTCGAATTATTTTTTAGCATTACGTGCACGGATAATACCGCCTACTGTGCCCTTACCCAAACGGATATAGTCCAGCAAATAACGATGAGACGGACATGTAAACTGACACGAACCGCACTCGATGCACGACATTACATCTTCTTTCTCTACTCTCTCCCAATCCTTATGAGCTGAAAGTGTTGCCAATAAAGAAAGGCTCCAGTCCCATGGGACACACGTTAACACACTTGGCACAGCGGATACAGGGCTGAGCTTCCGCACGGGCAGCTTCCTTATCATTCATAATCAGCACACCCGAACTACCTTTACAAATAGGAACTTCTGTATTAACCAGTGCTTTACCCATCATCGGACCACCACCAATCACTTTTCCCGTATCTTCGGGCAAACCGCCAGCCGCATCAATCAGCTGGCTCATCGGAGTCCCCATACGGGTGAGAAAATTAGATGGATTTCTGACAGACTTACCTGTAACGGTTACAATGCGTTCAAACAAAGGTTTGTTTTTCTGAACGGCTTCATAAACGGCAAATGCAGTACCTACATTCTGAACTACCGCACCCACATTGATAGGAATAGCGGGAGGAGCAGGAACCTGGCGACCGATCACAGCATCTATCAATTGTTTCTCACCACCTTGCGGATATTTCACTTGCAAGGGAACCACCTCTATACCGGGATATTGAGCAGCTTTTTCAGTCATCAACTTAATAGCATCCGGTTTATTATTTTCAATACCGATATATCCCTTGGTTACTTTTGCAGCTTTCATCAGAATGCTTACGCCCACCAGTACTTCGTCTGCCTTTTCCAACATCAAACGATGGTCGGCAGTGAGGTAAGGCTCACACTCTACAGCATTGATAATTACACATTCCGCCTTGCAGCCCGGAGGAGGAGAAAGTTTCACATGAGTAGGGAAACAAGCACCGCCCATACCTACTACACCTGCATTTTTCACTTTAGCAACGATTTCTTCGGGTGTGAGAGCACACTCTTTCACCAATGTCGAACTGCGGTCTATTGATTCTTCCCATTCGTCACCATCCACATCGATAAAGATAGCCGGCTTGCGGTAACCGCTTGCATCGATTACGGCGTCTACCTTGTTCACTTTACCGGATACAGACGAGAAGATGGCTGCTGAAACAAAGCCACCCGCCTCAGCAATCTTCGTACCTACCTTCACCACATCGCCTTTTTTCACGATGGCAGTAGCAGGAGCACCGATATGCTGTGACAAAGGAAATACCGCTTGCTTAGGAAGTGCAAGGGTTTCAATGGCTTTGCCTGCTGACAATTTATTTTCTGCTGGATGTACTCCACCAATTCTAAATGTCTTCACTGTTATATCTTTTTAATTTTTACTTACTTTGAATTTTGATTATGCTTCCGCTTTCGGAGCGTCAGCTTTCACCGCTTCCGGAGTTTCCACCTTTGAAGCCTCTACTTTTGCAGCAGGTTTTGCAGCAGCCTCACCAGCCGGCACTTCTACCTTCGGTTTACGTGGCGGGAAATTAATAGCTTGGATAGCCCCTTTCGGACATTCCGATTCACATTTACGGCAAGATTTACACTTAGCCGGATCAATGTATGCCAAATTATTCTCTAACGTAATGGCTTCGAACGGACACACTTTCACACACTTTCCACAACCAATACAACTAGCCTTGCAAGCCTTGTTGGCAACAGCTCCCTTATCCTTGTTCACACACATCACCACTACGCGGCGGTTGTTCTTTCCTTTCGGACGAATTTCAATGATCTTACGCGGACAAGCTTTGCTACAAGCCCCACAAGCTGTACATTTTTCTTCGTCCACTTCCGGAAGGCCGGTTTCAGGATTCATGTGAATAGCATCAAACTGACACGCTTCCACACAATCACCACAACCCAGACAACCGAATGTACAACCCGTCTCACCACCTGAAGTGGCATGAGCGATGGCACACGATTTAGCTCCGTCATACAGAGCAGTACGAGGGCGATTTTCACAACTACCGTTACATCTTACCACCGCAACTTTCGGTTCGGCAGCAACGGCTTCCAATCCCAAAATGGCAGCTACTTTCTCCATTACCGGAGCACCACCAACCGGACATAACTTACCCTCCAGCGAACCGGCATCGGCAGCCTTCACGCAGGCACCAGCAAAACCAGAGCAACCGGGATAACCACATCCACCGCAATTCGCCTGAGGAAGCACTTCGCTCACCTTGGCAATCCGCGGATCTTCATACACAGCAAACTTCTTAGAAGCGGCATACAAGATTACCGCGGCAATCAAGCCAATCGCTACCCAACGAAATTACCTGCAAACCAGAATTAAATCCATAAATTTTAGTTAGTTATTTATTAATTATTTTTTATTGGTTCAAGCGTAAATGAAAACTTCTTGCTCAACTTATTCCTGCATACATATATGATAAGGTAATACGGGAGCAAGGCTGACAAAGCAACAAGCGCCGACCTTAACTCACTCCCCCCCGTAAACGCATGGAAATAAATAAAGTAATCAGCAATACCAAGAAAGGGATACCAAAAGCCAGCAATACGGCTTGCATCCCCATGGAAGTGGTACCATAAATCATCACCTCCTCACCTATGCGGTAAGAAGATGCCTTCATGTCAAAAACATCAATCAGTTTCTCTTTACTTTCAGATGCATTGCAATGCCCTTTCACACTACAAGCCGAACAGGCAGAAGTTTGTACGATTCTCACCCGCACATGAGAACCTTCAATGTTTTCCACAATACCACGATGTTTGATTATATCGGTCATTTTTGCAAACTCTACATTACAAAACTGCGGCAAATGTACGATTTTAATTGGATTCTAAGAAGTATAAAATGATATTTTCACTATAAAAATCGATTTTTTGTGTGGAGAAATTAAAATTAGAAACAAGAAAGGGAGGAAAATTTTAAATTCCCCCCTTTCTACTTGTAAAGTATATAATTTATTTCATTATCACATAGCCTGCATCCAAGAGTTTTTGACGAATGGATGCTATATGTTCCTCGTTTCTGGTTTCCATAACGACACGAAGGGCACATCCGGTGACATCTGCACTCTCACTATTTCGCTCATGATGTACAGAAATTACATTTCCTCCCTGCTCTGCGATAATTTTGCTGACTCCCAACAGCTGCCCCGGTTTGTCTATCAAGTCCAAAGTTACTGCATAGGTACGTCCCGACTTTGCCATACCGCGACTGATGACACGGCTCAATATCGTCACATCAATATTACCTCCAGACACCAGGCAAACAGTTTTCTTACCCTTTACCGGTACCTTATTGAACATGGCTGCAGCAACGGACACAGCTCCCGCCCCCTCTGCAACAATCCGCTGGCGTTCTATCAATGCCAGAATAGCTGCGGCAATCTCATCCTCGGTCACAGTTACAATTCCGTCCACATACTGATTAACCAAGTCAAAAGTATTTGTTCCCGGCTCTTTCACCGCGATTCCATCGGCAAAAGTGGAAACAGAGTGAAGACGCTCAATACGCGAATGAAGAATAGAATTTGCCATACTGGCCGCACCCAACGCCTGTACACCATATACCTTGACAGACGGTTTCAAAGCCTTCAACGCATAAGCCACTCCCGAAATCAGTCCGCCCCCACCAATGGGGACAATGACTACCTCCACATCCGGCATTTCCTCCAATAACTCCAAACCGATAGTACCTTGTCCGGCTATCACATTCTCGTCATCAAAGGGATGAACAAAAGTATATCCCTTTTCATCACGTAATTGCAGAGCTTTCTGATAAGCATCATCATAGACTCCCGGAACCAAACAAACTTCCGCCCCATAATGCTTCGTAGCCTCAACTTTAGATATAGGTGCTCCCTCTGGAAGACAAATCAACGACTTGATGCCACACTTAGTGGCAGCCAATGCCACCCCTTGCGCATGATTACCGGCAGAACAGGCTATCACACCTCTCGCCTTTTCTTCATCAGACAATTGGGAAATCTTGTAATAAGCACCACGCACTTTAAACGATCCTGTGAATTGCAGGTTTTCGGGCTTCAGATAAACTGTACTCTCAGGATTTATCTGAGGAGCATAAATCAAATCAGTGCGACGGACAACCTCTTTCAGGACATGAGCCGCCTTGTATATTGCATCTAATTGTAGCATAGGTATAACACTCTTGTTTTTTAATTGGGTGCAAAGCTACAAATAAAATTGATTCCTTACACTCGCTTTCGATGTAAAGTTGCATTCTTTTTTTTTCGCTCATTCATTTGCCGGTAAGTTTCTTTACATTACACACCGCGATAATTTTTTTCTTAGGGTCTTATACTTTTTTTCCCGGTGTCTTATCTGGATTTCGATATAATCTGTTTTTCACTTTTACTCTCGGCCACCTCTACCAGATAAACACTGGCACAAATAAGAACAATCGCCGCCAACTGCGTCCATGAGAAGCGATCCTGCCCCAAAATAAAAGAGGTCACCGTAGCAACAATCAAAATTAAATATCCATAAATAGCTACCAATGTAGTTTTCAGATATTTCAACCCGAGGGGAAGTAGTAAATAACTAATAGTGGTAGGGAATACCAAAACAAAAAGCAAGACCAACATAGGAGTAGAGAAAAGTGACATTCTCAGTATAGGAGCATCAAAGCCGTAAATTGTATTGACAATAACAGCCATGACAGCCGCCCCTAAAAAGGTATATTTCAACATCGTCATATTTCCCACCCCTTTTAACAGACGATTGCTGAGAACAAGATAGACGGCATAAACCAGCGAACTGACCAAACACATTAAATTACCTAACGGAGCATTAGAGGCAAGATCGTCACTAGGTTGTGTAGAAATGCAAAGAATAGCTCCTCCCAACCCCATTCCAATACCAAGCACTTTCATCCAAGTTACTTTTTCCTTATAAAACAATACAGCAATAATGAATACCCATATAGGCTCCAAACTGACAAAAATGGAACTGGAAACCGGAGTGGTCTTACTGATACCCAGCAGATAAAAAAACATATATCCGTAAATACCTAAAGCCCCTAACATAAAAAGCTGCCATTCTGACGAATAGTGGAGTTTTCGGGTTTGCAAAATATATCAATAAGCCAAAAAGCGGCGGCCCCAAATACCAATCGGAACGTAACCCCTGTCACAGGAGCTATCCATAAAGGTAAAAGATATTTCAACGCGTTCATATTAAAGCCTCCCAACGCTTTGGAGACAACCATGCTAAGGTTTGCTTCAACTTGTTTATTCATACTTCATGCTGTTATTACGTGGGTATTTTTCTTATAAACTCAACTTTTCTTGCTTCATCACCACAAACATGGCCATCAGCGCCACCATCAAATTGAGCCAGAAAGCAAAAGTCTGCGAGTCAGAATGAAACAAGCTCTGTACTGCATCTACAATAAAAGGACAAAGCAGGATAGCCACATAATTCATAGCCATCACAAAGGCAAGTGCCAATGTCACCTTATGAGGTACGGCCACATCAGAAGTCTTATCATAAATCAACGGCTGGATGATACCGTATGAAAGACCGTTCAGGACACACCCCAAAGCAATCAATATCTCAGAACGGCTGAGCAAAATAATTCCCATCCCACAAGCTATCATCAACAAACAAACCATATAGATGCGACGCCCCAACACTTGCACTATCCTGTTCAGCACAAAGCCCGGCGCCATGATAGCAAGGAAAAACAAGGAAATCAATATTCCTGCCCTGCCACTGGAAAGCCCGTACTCTTCCATCAGAAAAGGAAGGTTGAAACTGATAATGATTACCAGATAAGTAGCCAGACCGTAAAAAGCCATCAGCTTGATTAAGGCCTTGACATTCATTCCCCTCTTGCCCATTTCTTTGGCGGTATCAGACGGAATATCATCAGACGGATGATAACTGGAGAGGTCTTTCTTCAGATAATGAGTAAGAAAAATGGATATAAAAGGAAACAGATAAACCAAAAACGGCAAATGCCAGTTCACTTCCGCCAGATAGCCAGTCAATGTAGTGGCCAGTACCAAGGTGATATTGGTTATGGCAGAACTGTAACCGAACTGTTTCGTACGGTAAGCTCCCACAAAATAACGGGATATCAATCCGGTGGAAAGCGGAACAATCAACCCGGACCCTATCCCCAACATGGCACTGATGGCTATCAGTTGCCACATCTTATTGGAGAGCAGATAAAGGATACCACTCACCCCAAAGATGGTCAGGCCGATTTGCAGCAGCAAGAGGTTGTTCACTTTCTCTGTCAGCTTACCCGACAACAAGATAAAAGGAATAATAAGAAGTGACGGCAACGAGGACAGCATCTGGATTTCCAAGTCTGTAGCAGACGGAAAGATTTTATTCAAATCGCCCAAAATGGGAGAAACCGCCAATCCCGGCAATGCATTTAATGCCGAAATGGAAAATATACCTATTAAAGTAATGAGGGGAATAGTCCCCTGCCCTGTCTGTACTTTCATACTTGTAGTAATTTATTGTATGAGATACACAACAAGGCAAAAGACGTTTGGTTCAAAGCGACATATCGTTTATTCCTTTACTTTCCATTCCAAAATATTATGCCGGGTAGTGTCAAAGTTTACGCCTATGTTAATTTCCTAAACGCAGTTTATCAAAATTCTGAATGCCGATGGGATAACGCTTCTTCATATTTCCTTCTTATTGTTTAATTACATACCCCTAAAATATCGGATACGGGCATCCAATGATTTTATGTATAAACAAAGGTATCTCTTTTTCGTTCATAGTACAATGATTCCCATCGTTTTTTGTATTCCCCCTACTTACATTAAAAAACATAAAATCAAGGAACTTTTCACCAACCCCTATGTTGAGGGAGAAAAAACGCGGGAAACTCCCACGTTCTTCATTGTATTACTAACCTAAACTTTAAGTAAAAATGAAAGATTGTAATTGTGATTTAAGAGACGGTGACGCAAAAACAGCCGTGTTTGGTTCAAACGAAATGCTGCAACCTGCTCCGGTAGACACCATTCCCATGGAACCTACCACTCCGCAGATTGCTTATCAAATGGTTAAAGACGAAACATTCGCCCAAACCCAGCCTCGTCTTAATCTGGCTACTTTCGTTACCACCTATATGGACGATTATGCTACCAAATTGATGAACGAAGCTATCAACATCAACTATATTGATGAAACAGAGTACCCGCGTATCGCCGTGATGAATGCCAAATGTATCAACATCATGGCCAACCTATGGAATTCCCCCGAACAGGCAAAATGGAAATCAGGAGCGTTGGCCATCGGCTCCAGCGAGGCTTGTATGCTGGGTGGTGTAGCTGCCTGGTTGCGCTGGAGAGACAGGCGTAAAGCCAGGGCAAACCGACCGACAAACCTAACTTCGTCATTTCAAGCGGTTTCCAGGTTGTATGGGAGAAATTCGCCCAACTTTGGCAGATTGAGATGCGCCAAGTACCTCTTACTCTGGACAAGACCACCCTGGACCCCGAAGAAGCCTTAAAGATGTGTGACGAGAACACCATCTGTATTGTTCCTATCCAAGGTGTGACATGGACAGGTCTGAACGATGACGTGGAAGCATTGGACAAAGCGCTGGATGCCTACAACGCCAAGACAGGTTATGAAATTCCTATCCACGTAGATGCCGCAACCGGTGGCTTCATCCTGCCGTTCCTCAGCCCCGAAACGAAATGGGACTTCCGTTTGAAATGGGTTCTTTCCATCAGCACTTCCGGCCACAAGTTCGGACTGGTTTATCCGGGACTGGGATGGGTAGTATGGAAAGACAAGAAATACCTTCCGGATGCCATGTCATTCAGTGTCAATTATCTGGGTGCGAACATCACACAGGTTGGTTTGAACTTCAGCCGCCCCGCCGCACAGATTCTAGGCCAATACTATCAGTTTATCCGTCTGGGATTCCAAGGATACAAAGCCATCCAATACAATTCCATGGAAATCACCAAGTACATTCACAGCGAAATAGCCAAGATGGCTCCGTTCGTAAACTACAGCGACAAAGTGGTAAATCCTTTGTTCATCTGGTACATGAAACCCGAATACGCAAAGAATGCCAAATGGACTCTGTACGATTTACAGGCTAAATTACAACAAAGCGGATGGATGGTTCCTGCCTACACCTTGCCGGAAAACATTCAAAATTATGTGGTTATGCGTGTTGTGGTACGTCAGGGATTCAGCCGTGACATGGCGGATATGTTGTTGAACGACATCAAGAATGCCATCAGCGAGTTCGAGAAACTGGAATATCCCACTCCTACCCGCATCGCCCAAGACAAGAATATCGCTGTAAAAGGTACTGTGTTTACTCACAATGCCCATAGCAACGCCGCTAAAAAATAAGCATAAATAACAATAATGCAACCATCCGCCGTTAAGGTGGATGGTTACTTCAATCAAATTAATTTATGGAAAGAACTATAACTATCCAGCAAATAAAGGATGCTGCACAAGAGGCCTACAATCTGTATAAAGACAATACAGACGGTAAGAACGCCGACTACATTCCTTATCTGGCAAATATTGATCCCAAACTGTTCGGAATCAGTATCTGTCTGATGAACGGAGAAATCATCCAACTGGGTGACTCTCAGTACCGTTTCGGTATCGAGTCCGTTTCCAAGGTGCTGACCGCCATCCTGGTACTCCGCCAATACGGCGCCCCCAAGGTGCTCGAAATGATTGGCGCCGACGCTACCGGACTGCCGTTCAACTCCATCATGGCTATCCTGTTGGAAAACGACCACCCTTCCACCCCACTGGTAAACGCCGGGGCCATCTCGGCAGACAGCATGGTACAACCCCTAGGCAACAGCGACGGCAAGTGGAAAGCCATCGTAGACAATATGACCGAACTATGCGGAAGTGCCCCGCAACTGATTGACGAATTGTACAAATCGGAGTCTGCAACAAATTTCAACAATCGTTCCATCGCCTGGTTATTGAAAAATTATAACCGTATCTACGATGATCCTGATATGTCGCTTGACCTCTACACCCGTCAGTGCTCTATGGGCATCACCGCGGAACAATTGTCCATCTGCGGAGCCACCATCGCCAACGAAGGATTGAACCCGAATACGAACAAACAAGTGTTCGACAAGGCCCTCGCCCCGAAAATCACCTCCATGATAGCTACCGTAGGTTTCTACCAGCACACAGGCGACTGGCTTTATACCTCAGGAATCCCTGCCAAGACCGGCGTAGGAGGCGGTGTGATGGGTGTGATGCCGGGTGTAATGGGTATTTCGGCCTTCGCGCCTCCTTTGGACGATGCCGGCAACTCCGTAAAAGCGCAGCTTGCCATCAAATATATTATGAACAAACTGGGCATGAACGTATTCAACGGGCACCGCATCCACGTGCAATAATATATTCTATTCTGACAGAAAGCCGATATTTCTCTCACCCCGAGAGAAGTACCGGCTTTTTAACTAAAAAAATTTTCCGCTAAATATTTCTCACACTCTTACATTATGCCTATCTTTGCACAGACAAATTCATATATTATGAAGAACAAAGTCATCCGTAAAGAACTGGGCCAATGGATGAACTCATGCAGAGAAACCATTTATGGTCCCCTAGCGGAGAGATTGAAAGAAAATTGCTGAAACAGCCCAAAGCGCCCGATGACGTTAGTTATGTGATTGAATTAACTATTAAATAACTTTATGAGTAACAAATCAAAAATCGAGATTTGCGCCAACTCCGTGGAAAGTGCTGTGAAGGCACAACAAGCCGGTGCTTATCGTGTAGAACTATGTGCAGGTATTCCGGAAGGCGGAACAACCCCGTCTTTTGGCGAAATCCGTATGGCACGCCAATTATTGAACCAAACAAAACTACATGTCATTATCCGTCCCCGTGGCGGAGATTTCCTATATTCTCCCATCGAGCAAGAAATCATGTTGCATGATATTAAAGTGGCACGTCAGTTGGGTGCGGACGGTGTGGTGTTCGGATGTCTTACCGCAGAAGGCAATGTCGATGTACCCTTGATGCAGAAACTGATGAATGCGGTAGGCGAGATGAGTGTCACCTTCCACCGCGCTTTTGATATGTGCAGCAATCCCAAGGAGGCCTTGGAACAGATTATCGGCCTGGGTATCGACCGGGTCCTTACTTCCGGACAAGAAGCGACCGCCGAAAAGGGTATCCCTCTTTTAAAAGAATTGGTAGAACTGGCCGACGGACGAATCATCATCATGCCGGGATGCGGTGTGAATGCCGGTAATATCCGTAAGATTGCCGAAGAAACCGGAACTTCGGAATTTCATTTCTCCGGACGGAGCAGCGTAGACAGCGGCATGATTTATCGTAACTCAAAAGTATCTATGGGAGGTACTGTAAAGATAGAAGAGTATCTGAAGGATGTTACTGACCCCAACAAAGTAAAAGCCGCCTTGTCCGAACTGGCATTGAAAGACGAAAACGACAAAGCACTGGAAAAGAAAAACAAAAGCCTCAACCCCAAGAAATCAAAGAAAGAGGATGACTGGGACGATGACGATGATGATTTGGATGATGACAAGTAATAAGCAAGCATAAACGTTATTATCATATTAAACGCGATATTCAGGGTTCAAGCTGAATATCCGCGTTACTTTTTGTTTATACCGGATTCTACAACTTATGTATCACCTTCATCAGCTGCTCACCCAGCCCGATGGTATATCCTTGTGACACGAATACCACCCGGTTAAAGGTATCACCAATGATAAACATAGGCAAGATAGTCTTGTTAGACAACTTCATGCCTTCTGCAATCTGCTTCTGGATGGAACCGTCCACATCAATACCGTAAGTAATGGTAGCCGGTAATCCCGGGAATTCCTGCGGACGGAACTTCTTGTACTGCTCCTCATTGGGGAACAACAGCACGATTCCTCTGCCCCATTCATCAAAGTCCTTGCCCAATGCCGCAATATCGCGCAATGCATGGTTGGTAGGTTCTTGTCCGGCGCCCAGTACGGCTACAATGTAGTAACCACGTCCTGTAGTGGCAAGAATGGACTTCAGTTCATCGCTATCCATCGGTTTATAAGTAGATTCTGAATTGAAATTACCGATCACCTGAATATCATCCTTACTTTCACGCATCACCAAGTCCACCGTAGTCGTTTCTCCCGGCTTGATGGTAAAGAAAGTCAGCTGGGACAATACGCCGCCGTTAGCCAGACGAGTACCGGTCACCATCACATAATTGCCGGCATCCAGTGCCGTTCCGTTCTTCAACAGATTAGCCCAAGTAGCGCCGCCACCCATATCAATATCGCCTTCATCATAATTCAGCAATTTCAAAGTTCCGGCAGGAGTCAGTCTGGAAATAGAGAAATGAGAATAATACTTCGGATCAGCCAAAGACTTGATCGGCGTATATCTGGCAATAAACTTGCCGGTAAGTGCACTGGCCTGTTCCATTGCTTCGAAATTCACATCAATAGCACCTTCATCGCCTATCAACTGCACTTTTCCCGTCACTTCGTCTATACGTGCAGGAATACCCATGCTGCGTGCCATGGATACAAAGAAGATATCACGGCTGTGCGCATCGGCTGTACGGGCCTTCCACACCCCTTCCGGAGTGATTGGCGAGCCGCCCAGGTTGCAATCCTTGTCCACACGGATATTCCCGGCAACCCATGCAACCAGCTTCATCGGATCGGCAAGGTAAGCCTCACGATCCTGTTCGGGCACTGCTTTCTCAAAGAACCCTTTATACGGAGTAATCATTTCGTTGCTCACGCGCGGATTACGCACAAATCTGCGGAAATAATCAGCATTGGCGCACAAGTGTGAATTCATCATGTGGTCTATCAACACTTCGGAGCTTACATCACGAAGGTCTTTGGCAGAAATCTGCTGAAGCAGGTCAATGCCGCCCTTCTTTGACTTGTCCGAACGGAGACGGGCCATAAAGTCACGGATGGTTTCGTAGTTGCCACGTGATGCCACCAGCAATTTGGCAACGGCATCCTCATCCAGCTGGTATTCTTTAGCGAAATTGCGAGCCGATTCATCCGTCATGAATGTAGCCACGTAGGCATTGCGGATAGAGTCCTCCAAAGCCATGCGGCGATTGTTCTCCGCACGTTGTTCGGGAGTCACTTCGGGCATATTGGCGCCTTCCATCGGAGGAATGATATCCATATCCAGTGTATAAGCCTCGCCGGCCGTTTTGTCCAGCTTCACGGTCAAGGCATTGTCCTGTCCGAAAGACAGTTTGGAATAACCGAATTTTCCATCTTTGGAAGCCCATACCAGCATATCCCCTTTTCCGGCGGTCAGGAACGTCTTACCGTCCGCATCCGTCTGTTTGGAAGCTACGGTATAAAATTCGGCATAGTTATACACTTTGAATTCCACTTTGGCGTCAGCCACCGGTTTGCCGTCCGCATCCACGATGGTCACATCGGCTTTTGCCGTGGGAGCATAGTTGTCAATCACATTGATTTCCGTATAACGGGGAGTGCGGTACATCACTTCTTCCGGTCCGTTATAACGTCCGAACACCTTGGTGTGCATCAGCATACCCCGTGAAGCGGGAGCGTTGAACCAACCCAGATTCAGTACCGGTTCGGGCTCGCAAGCACCCAGGAAGTACCATTTGCCATCTACCCAAGCTTCCACCCAGGCATGATTGTCGTCGGTATGTGCCCAACGCGGCGTATATACCTGACGGGCAGGAATACCTACCGAACGCAAGGCAGCTACCGTGAACGTAGATTCCTCGCCACAACGTCCGTAGGCTGTCTTTACGGAAGCCAGCGGACTACTGGTACGGGCATCAGAGGGGGTATAAATCACCTTTTCATGACACCAGTGGTTCACTTCCAGCACGGCATCATATAAAGAAAGGTTTTTCACTCTGTCCTTCAGCTCCTCGTAGAATACCTTACGGCTGTCGTCCAGATTCTCGTTGTTTACGCGGATGGGCAATACAAAGTGGCGGAACTCTCGTTCGGGAACCACTTTTCCCCATGGCATCTCCTCACGCGCCTTGAAGGCGTAGTCCACATTTTCCAGATAGAATTCACCGGGATGGTCCGCTATATCCGCCAAGGGCATATAGGCGTAAAGGAAAGTCATCGCCTCCTTCTGTTCATCGCTCATGGGTTGTTCAAATACCTGGAAGAGGTTACCTTGGGTCAGCGTATCACGCCGTGCCTCAAAATCCTGCTGAACAGCGGCACGTTCAGCCTCATCACTGATTAAATGTTTGTTGTTTGTACACGAGGCGCACAGCATCAAGCCTATCCCCGCCGCACACAGAGCCAATAATTTCATCTTGTTGTTTATTTAGGTTAGCAATTTGTTATTGGCTACGAAGATAAGACTTTTTTCTTATTTTTGACGAAGTTCAAGCTATTATTTAGTATCCGCCGGCTCCGATTGTTGAGATTGATAATATTCCTCCTTCCGCTTGTTGGCCTGCTGCACCAGACTGGTGACGTATACCGTGAAGATAGGGAACATCATCATTCCCAGGGCGGCCAGCACCACCGACAGTATTTTCCCCGTAGGAGTGACGGCATAAATATTACTCCCTACGGTGGTAACATCCATAAAAGCCCACCACAGCGCACTCCAGTAGTCCGTCACCATAGGGTTCACCTTATGTTCCAGCACAAAGAAGATAAGACTGGCAAAATACACGGTGGCCATCAGCATGGTGATGTACGAGGTAAACAACCCGGACGCTTTGCTGCCCGACAGCCAGCCCACCACGATGGCTAGTGCATACCCTCCCCTCAGCAAAGGGATAAAGCGCAGGAAATAACTGATTTCGGGCGAGAAAGTGATGTGATAGAAATCAATGATATTTAAATAAGGTATAGATACCAGCAGAAAAATAAAATGGCTGGTGAAGTACCTTCCTTTTTCTTTCGAGAGGAAAAACTCCAGCAGGAAATCGAACAGGAAAAACATGCATATCCAGAACTGAATCTTCAGATAAGAACCTTGATTCAGGAAAGGGATGTTATGAAAAGTATCTATCGAGATACTGATAACCAGAAAAAGGGACATCAACAGGATGAATATATGCAAGATCCCGTAAATCCCCCTACGGGAATAGATGAATGAGGAGAAAGCTGTTTTCATAAACTATACTGATTATATTATTTTTTCTAGAAACACCCTTCCGGGTACGATTGTTTAATTCCGCATACCTTCCGGGTTAATAAACCTAAACGGATAAACATCATTTCCAAGGAGTTGTTATAAACTCCGTAAACAAAAACATATATTTTTTAAAACCTAAACTTTATGGCAAACATTAGTAAATCAGTCAAGCTAGGGGTATTTACCCTCGCTATTATGAACGTGACTGCGGTAGTATCCCTGCGCGGGCTGCCTGCCGAAGCCGAATACGGACTGAGTTCGGCATTTTATTATTTATTCGCGGCCATCGTCTTCCTGATACCTACCTCATTGGTAGCGGCGGAACTGGCGGCCATGTTCCAGGACAAGCAAGGCGGTGTGTTCCGATGGGTGGGTGAAGCCTACGGAAAGAAATTCGGCTTCCTCGCCATCTTCCTGCAATGGGTGGAAAGCACCATCTGGTATCCCACCGTATTGACTTTCGGAGCTGTGGCACTGGCTTTTATCGGCATGAGTGACACCCATGATATGGCCTTGGCATCCAACCGCTATTACTCACTGGCGGTGGTCTTGATTATCTATTGGCTGGCCACTTTCATTTCGCTGAAAGGCATGGGCTGGGTAGGCAAAGTGGCCAAAGTAGGCGGTATGGTAGGTACGATTATTCCTGCCGGCCTGCTGATGGTACTGGCGGTGATTTACCTTGCCTCCGGCGGACAGAGCCAGATGAACTTCGACGGCAACTTCTTCCCCGACTTCAGCAACTTCGACAACCTGGTGCTGGCTTCCAGCATCTTCCTGTTCTATGCCGGTATGGAAATGGGCGGTATCCACGTAAAAGACATAGAAAATCCTGCCAAGAACTATCCGAAAGCTGTATTCATCGGTGCGGCTATTACCGTAATCATCTTCGTGCTCGGCACCTTCGCACTGGGGATCATTATTCCCGAAAAGGATATCAACCTGACTCAGAGCCTGCTGGTAGGTTTTGATAATTACTTCAAGTATGTCCATGCTTCGTGGTTGTCACCTATCATCGCCGTGGCTTTGGCATTCGGTGTGCTGGCAGGTGTGTTGACCTGGGTGGCCGGTCCGTCCAAAGGTATCTTCGCAGTGGGTAAAGCAGGCTATCTGCCTCCCTTCTTCCAGAAGACCAACGCCAACGGCGTACAGAAAAACATTCTGCTGGTCCAAGGCCTTGCCGTAACCTTGCTCAGCCTGCTGTTCGTTGTGATGCCTTCCGTACAGAGTTTCTACCAAATCCTGTCACAGCTCACCGTATTGCTTTACCTTATCATGTATCTGCTGATGTTCAGCGGCGCCATCTATCTGCGTTACAATATGAAAAAGGCTCCTCGCCCATTCCGTATCGGCAGCAAAGGCAACGGACTGATGTGGCTCATCGGCGGTCTGGGTTTCTGTGGTTCACTACTGGCATTCGTGCTCAGCTTCATTCCCCCCAGCCAGATTGCGGTAGGCAGCAACACCGTATGGTTTGCCGTTTTGATTATCGGCTGCATCGTGGTAGTCGCAGCTCCGTTCATTATCTATGCATCGCGACAAACCGTCATGGGTAGACAAGAACACACAGTTCGAACCGTTCCACTGGGAAGTACAGGCTACAACGGCACAGACAGCGGCTCCGGTTTCCGGCGCGGCTAAAAGTTCCGCTTCAAGCGCCTCTACAAACGCTGCCGCCGGACCGGCCTCTCAAAGCACCCCGACCCCGGAGCAACACAAATAACCCCCGCTAACGGGTTAGCCCATTCCTTTTTATCACAGGCTATTCCGGTTCCTTGAAAAGCAAGAAGCATGTTTTTCAAGAAGCCGGAATTGCTGTTTTCCACAAACCGGGATGGTTACTTTCCCTCTCTCTTCCAATAATTTCCTGTAAATCATAGCCGGAATTAAAGAAACATTCCTATCTTTGTCCCTTGGTTCACTTAATAATCACGTTTGACATGAAGCATAAAGCCTTTTTCATTTTTATGACAGCCCTTCTTATAGGGAGTCCGCTTTATGCACAAAAATATAAAATAGCCCTTATCCATTCCTACCAGGAAGGGTACAGCGGTGCCGGCATTGTAAACAAACTGTTTGTCAAAGGACTGAAAGACCAGCAAATAGACTTCCAGCTGCGCACTTTTTATCTGGATTGCGAGAAATATGAATCTGTAGAAGAAGAGCAACGGATTTCCGAGTTTGCAGATTCCATCCGCTCATGGGAAGGGGATTTGATTGCCGTGCTCGATGATCAGGCAACCTACTCTATCATGGCTTGCGGAAACCCGTATGTCAGGCAGATTCCCGTCGTATTCAGCGGAGTGAATTATCCCAACCAAGACTTGCTGGCACAATATCCCAACATTACGGGCTACATAGACAAACCCGATTACCTCACCACCTGCCGGATGATAGAACGCATTATGGGCAAAGTCCGCATCCACATCCTGAACGGCCGGACCGTGCTTGACCGCCTTATCTGGAAAGACCTGAGCGAACAATGCAAAGGATCGGAAATCACCCTCCACCAATGGAAAAGACAAGAGGCCCTGCCCGGCAAGCTGAATATCCCCATCAGTGACAAAGATGATACCGAATATGAATCCCTGCACGAAAAACTGAACGAATATAACCACTTGGACTCCACCATCGTAGTCCGCCTGTCCAGTGATTCCGTAGCTGCCCGCGACCTGATGTGGCTGTCCAGCGGGATCTTCAAATACTCCTTGTTCCTGTATACCAAACGGGACTATACCACCCTGCGCATCGGCAGCCTGTTCGACAATCCCGGCTTCGAAACCATCAACGAAGGATTCGGGATAAAGGAATATATGCTGGGAGGTTATTTCGCCCCCATCGAAACACAGCTAAGCGACATGACCGCCGGCATCAAAGAAAGACTGCAAGGAAAGATACCCGTCCCGGCAGTAAAACAAATCGCCAAACAGCATCTGGTCAACTGGCAGGCCATGAAGAGATACCAGATCCCCCCTGAAAGCATTCCACCGGAATATACCATCATGTACAGGCCGTGGAGGGAAAAATACGCAACCCCCATCCTGATTCTTGCAAGCCTCCTGGTCTTCACACTCCTTGTGGGGATAGCCTACCTTATTTATATCTATACACTGGAAAAAGGACGGAAAAAAGAAGCCTTGCGCAACCTCAGGTTCGAACACGAAGCATTAACGCTTGCACTGGAAGGAGGAAAAACCTACGCCTGGTGTTTCGACGGAAAAACAGCCGTGTTCGACCAAGCTTTCTGCGAACTGACCAACCGTTCCCAAAACCTGTTGGAAATAAAGGAAATAGCCAACTATGTACACCCCGGCGACCAAGCCCAGTTCAGAAAAAACGTATCCAACATATTACACCGGCCACGAAGAACAGCCCAATACCGTTGCAAATTCGACGACACCGGTTACCAATGGTGGGAATTCAGATACAGCGTGTTGCAGCATTATGAACAAAATCCTATCATCACCGGACTTCTGGTAAACATTCAGGAGATCAAAGACAAGGAAGAAGAACTGATACGTGCCCGCAAACTGGCGGAACAGGCGGAACTGAAACAATCCTTCCTGGCCAACATGAGCCATGAAATCCGTACTCCGCTTAATGCCATCGTGGGATTCTCCAACCTGCTCACTACCGAGAAAAACATCTCGGAAGAAGAGAAAAAAGAATTTGCCTCCATCATAGACAACAATACCAGACTCTTGTTGAAACTGGTCAATGATGTGCTGGAACTATCCCGTATAGAATCCGGCAATATGTCCTTTCATTGTGAGGATTGCAGCGCGCATCATTTTGCAGAAACGGTCTATCAGACCCATCAGGTAATTATTCTCCCTCCTGTGGAATTCATCAAAGAATTTCCCGACGAGGATGTGACCATACACATAGACCGTATGCGCCTCACCCAAGTCATCACCAACTTTTTGGGAAACGCCAAGAAGTTCACCTCCCAAGGACACATCAAACTGGGTTATTTCTGCGACAAAGAGAAAAAGGAAATCCATTTCTTCGTAGAAGATACCGGTGCGGGAATCCCTAAAGAAGAATTACAAATGATATTCGAACGGTTCTACAAGCGGAATGAATTTGTACAGGGTGTAGGACTGGGACTCGCCATCAGCAAGGTCATTGTAGAAAAAATGAACGGACACATCGATGTGCAATCCGAGGTGAACAAGGGCAGCCGTTTCACCGCCGTACTGCCCTATCTGTAATTTTATTCCTGTGCAGGCTGTGCCGTGATGCAGAAAAACAGCGAGAAGGCATGGTCCATGAACCAGGAGAACATCTGCCTGAACTCGTTCCTCTACGTAGACAAGACCATCCTCGCCGAAATGGCAACCCTCCTGAACAAGCCCGAA
>OIFH01000033.1_pt1 | contig 59844 bp, 36 predicted proteins | sample 1581951 | NCBI WGS metagenome assembly OIFH01 (sample SAMN04414075, study PRJEB24778) | human gut metagenome | material: faecal | host: Homo sapiens | reverse complement strand
TATTCGCGCATATATTTGCAACACTTTTTCACAGGTAGGAGACCTATTTCTCCTGAGAGAATAGAAAACTAACTTTTGTTTAACTTAATAATTAAAGTATGAAAGACAGAAAGAATTCAAGTCTGTTACGTCGTTTGGAGAAGTTCCAGCGGCTGTTCTTCGTTGCTTTGTTATCCGTATTGGCTGTAGGGGCCTTTGCACAGAGCAAAACCGTTTCGGGTACTGTCCTTGACAAAACAGGTGAGTCTGTAATCGGTGCCAGTGTGGTGGTGAAAGGTACTACCAATGGTACAATTACCGACTTTGATGGTAAGTTCACACTTCAGAATGTTCCTGATAATGGAACGATCCAAGTAAGTTTCGTGGGGTACAAGACCGTAGATATCCAAGTGAAAGGACAATCTACCGTTAAGATAATCTTGGAGGAGGATACCGAAACACTGGATGAAGTGGTAGTGGTTGGCTATGGCGTTCAGAAAAAAAGTGATGTGACTGGTGCTATGGCACGTGTTACGAGTAAGGTTATAGAGGATCGTCCTGTTCAAAATGCTTTGCAGGCTATGCAAGGACGTGTGACAGGTGTGGATATTACGTCTAATAATCGTCCTGGTGAGTTGGGCGATATTCGTATTCGTGGTAATCGTTCTTTAACTGCGGATAATAATCCTTTATATGTTATTGACGGAATACCTATGTCAGCAGGTTCGATTGCTGATGTTAATCCGAGTGATATTGAATCTATGGAAATTTTGAAAGATGCTTCTGCTACCGCTATTTATGGCTCTCGTGGTGCTAATGGTGTTATCTTGGTGACAACCAAAAAAGGTAAAACGGGTAGAACTACTATTAATTATGATGGCTCATTTAGTTTTGGTTTCTTGGATTCAACAACTGATTATATGAATTCTGGTCAATGTTGGATTATAATCGTCAGTCAGCTATTACGGGGGGTACTTATAATGGTAGATATGGTGACAACCCTGATCCTGAGCGTGATAAAGCTTTATGGTTGAATCCCAATAATATGTCATATATGGATAAACGATTGGAAAAAGTATATCAGCAAAATGCTGATGGAACTTATTCTTATGATCCTTCACAATTAGAAACAACTGATTGGGGCGAATTGGTGACACGTACAGCATTTACTCATAATCATCAGATTTCTCTTTCAGCAGGAACGGAAACTTCCAAATTGTATGTATCATTGGGATATTTGGATCAGAAAGTACCTATGAAAGACCAAGATTTCAAACGTTATACAGCCAATATAAACGGTGAAATTATTCCGACTAAATGGTTGAAAGTGGGAATGGGATTGAATGCTACTCATTCTATTAAAAATTATGGTATTGTAAGTAATACAAGTAATACAGGAGCAAAAGACTCTTATGGTTTGGCTATGGATATGATGCCATGGGTACCGGCTTATAATGAAGATGGTTCTATACTGGAGGTTGCAAGTGCCGATGATCAGGCTTATCATAATCCTTTGAGAAATATAGATGATGCTTGGAATGAAACACGTTATTATGGCGTGAACTTCTCTTCTTATGCAGAATTGGATTTTGGACAATTTTGGGAACCTTTGAAAGGTGTAAAATGGCGTACGAATTTAGGCGCTCAATATCGTAACTCCCGTGTGGGTAGTTATTATGGTGAGGGATATACTAATCCTTTTAAAAATCCTGCAATGGCTCCTAATGTAGCCAATAATGAGCACAGTCAGAAGTTGTCATGGACATTGGAAAACTTGCTGTATATCAATAAAACAATAAAAGATATTCATTCGGTAAATATTACTTTGTTGCAATCAGCTGAACGTTATCGTACTGAAGGGTTGAACATGCGTGGATATGAAATCACATTTCCTTCTTCTTTGTGGTATAATATTGGTGCATCGAATAATGCAAAATATGCTCCAGGCTCCAATTTTTCTACTTGGTCAAGAGCTTCTTATATGGCACGTGTGAATTATGGATTGATGGATAAATATTTGTTGACTGTTACCGGACGATTTGATGGCGCTTCTATGTTGGCTGCTGGAAACAAATGGGATTTCTTTCCTTCTGCTGCATTGGCATGGCGTATGGAACAAGAGAAATGGATACAGCAAATTAATTGGATTAACCAATTAAAACTTCGTGTAGGATATGGTGTTACAGGTAACTCTGCTGTTAATCCTTATCAAACAGCAGGTTCTGTTACTTCTACCTATGCTAGCATCCCATTTGGTGTGGGCAATGTTTCGTCGAATACTATTGGTACAAAGACTAATATTATGCCTAACTATTCTTTAGGTTGGGAAAAAACTTCATCTTTAAATGTTGGTGTTGATTTTGGAGTCTTGGAGAATCGTATTAGTGGTAGTGTTGAATATTATATTGCTAAGACTTCTGATTTGCTGATGAATCAGTCTATTCCGGTAATTACCGGTTATGCACAAATCTTGAATAATGTAGGTAAGACAGAAAATAGAGGTTTTGAAGTTTCGTTGTCAACTGTAAATGTTAAAACAAAAGACTTCACATGGCAAACGGATTGGACTTTCTCTTTGAATAATGAAAAAATTAAAGAATTGGCCGGTGGTGCTACGTATGATTCAACAGGTCCTTGGATGGTGGGTGAGCCTTTGAATAGTTTTTATGATTTCCAGTATGACCGCATTTGGCAAAATACTCAGGAGGATAATCATTTGATGGATGTTTATCGTTCTTTGGGATTGACTTTCCTTCCTGGACAATATAAGATTGTGGATCAACCATTAGTTGAAGTTCCACAAGGTACAGAAGGATCAAAGACTGTAGAAATAAAAGATGCTGCAGGTAATAAAACAGGTGAAGTTGTTTCCTATATGGATAATGGATTTGGTAAATTTGATGATAATGATAAGAAAATTTATAATAAATCTCCTAAATGGACAGGCGGTATCAATAATTCATTTACCTATAAGAACTGGAATTTGAGTTTCTTTACTTATTTTCGATTTGGTAATACTTATTATGGTCTGACCCAGACTATTGGTCGTCGAATTGAAAAAGATACATGGTCACCAACTAATACAGATGCAAAGTTTGCTCAGCCTACTACTGCAACTCGTGAAACTAAATATGACTATGTAAGAAATTATACAAAAGGAAATATGGTTCTTATAAAGAATATAGCTTTGTCTTATACAGTTCCTCAAAGTTGGTTGAAGAAGTGTGGTGCAAGCAGTGCACAGGTATATGCTCAGGTATTGAATCCGTTCCTTTTTGGTGGAGAATTGGTTAAAGCTGGTATTAATCCGGATGATTTGACTGGTTGGGATGCAGGTAATCATATTGGTGGACAAACTAATAATACTTGTATTACTCGCAGTCTTGTTTTGGGAGTAAGATTGGGCTTCTAATTGATAGTATTGATTTTATAATATGAAGAAAATGAAAAAATATATATTAGCTGGTACATTTGCACTTGCATTGGCAAGTTGTTCTGATAGTTTCTTGGAAGAAAAAATGGTATCTTCCATAACACAGGACTATTTGAATACTGAAATAGGTTTGGATCAATTGATTGTGAGTTCATATAATTCGGTTCGTTTTCCTTTGTTGTACACTGAAGGTCTGCATATGTTGGAAACAGGTCATGATTGTGCTATGAAAAGTGGTGCGACGTCATTGAATAAGTTTGCAATATCTGAGTGGTCTCCTTCGGGGCTCATAGGAAATCAGGCTAATCAGTTTATGGGATTTCAGTCAAAGCAGCAGGCTGGATTTTTGATCAATGGCTATCCGATTATCGATAATTGTAATAAGGCTATTACTGCTATTCGTTCAGGGGATGCTTTAGGAAAATATGCTTCTGACCCTTCTTTTGCAGCAGCACGTTTGTCTGAGGTGTTATTTAATCGTGCTTACGTGTATTATTTGCTGAATACAGTTTTTGGTGATGTCTATTTTTCAACGGAAAGTAGTACTTCTTTGCCTTCAAATTATCAATATACGCGTACTCCTGCATCTGTCATGTTCAAGGAACTGATTGGTGATTTGCGTTATGCGGTGGAGCATTTGCCAGAGCAATATAGTGAGGCTGAATATGGACGTGCAACAAAATATGCAGCGGCTCATTTATTGGCTAAGATTTATTTGAATCGTTATCAAGGTAAAGAGTATGGTACTCCTGAATATGGTCGTAGAGCTGATGGAACGATAGATAATAGCAATGAAAAGTCATATTTGGGTATGCTTTATAAAGGTGAGGGGGCTGCGGATTTGGATTCTTGTATTTATTATGCTAATATGGTGATTAATGCTCATCCGTTGGTAGATGATTATCATGAATTGTTCCGCCATGACCTAGGTGATTTCTCGAATGAAAAGACAACAGAGAATGTTTTGAACGCAGTATTTTCAGAAAGTGGTGATAACTATCGTTACGGTGTACGTGCTTTGACTTTCTTTGTCGGTGATTATGCAGGTGACAAGTATGGTATTCCTAGTCGTTTGTGGGAATATGGCGGTAAGTCAAATCAAGGTTTTTGTAATGATGATTTTGGTATAGATGTATTTACAGACAAACTAAATGACTCTCGTTATCAAAAAACTTTCCGTTTGGAATATGTGACAGGCATAAACACTTCGGGAGCTTCTACTCCCAGTGCAAATGGAGATTATTATGCTTACAATGATGAAAGAAATAAAACGTATGTTTGGAATGAGGAACAAGCTGCTTATTTCAATGAACATATTTTGCCTACTTATAATCGTCCTTCTTGGGGAGGTCGTAAAGCTGTGGCGGGAGAACATAAAATGGGAACAGGAGATATCTCACGTGCTATGATTGAGAATACAAAAGAAACCGCTATTGATGTGGAGGTTATCAATGCTCAGCCATATCCTGTATTTGCCAGATGGGTGAAAGATGGCAATAAGTATTATTATCGCCCACAAATTGTTGGTAATGATGATTATTCGTTTGCCGATAGTAAAATTTTCTATGGATTGGAGAATACTTCTAAAACAGGTAAGGTTACAAATATGAAGTATGATGATCCTAATCGTGGTGCTTTGGATAGTGAAAGTGGAGGTCGGGATATTCCGGTTATGCGTTCTGCTGAAATGTACTTGGTGCGTGCTGAGGCTTATGGACGTAAGGGAGAATACGGTAAAGCAATTGAAGATATTAATGTATTACGCAGACGTGCAGCCTTTAAACCTGGTGAAACTCGTAATGAAGTACTTGCACGTTTATATCCTGGACATGAAAATTTAAGTAACGAGTCACAACAATGGCCGTATGAAGTAGATAATAATAGTTATGATGCAATAAAGGTCGATGCTTCATATTGGGATGGAACTTCCGAAAAATCAAAATTAGAAAATTATACTCCTGTTGCTGATACTCCGGAAAAACGTTTTCTGGAATTTATATATAATGAATATGCGAGAGAGTTCAATGAAGAATTTATCTACTATGGAGTGATTCACCATGCAGGTGTTCAAGCTCAGCGTATTCAGTGGCATAACCAAATGGGAGCAAATTCGGCTAATAACACTTATCCGGTAGGTTCATGGGATGTTTCTGATAATGTGAATGGTGGTAATGGTCAAACAGGAAATGCTAAAGGCAATTTCCAGAATTATATGACATTGAAACCATTCTCTAGAACTTTCATAGAGTTGCTGACAGATGAAAATGGTGTGTTGTTGGATGAAGCTGCAAAAAAAAGCTTATCAGAATTATGGATATTAATTAAATTGATAATATCAATATGTTCTTGGAAATGAGGTTAATTAGGAAATTTGATTAACTCGTTAAAAAAGTAAGGTGGCATTGTCGGTGTTACCTTACTTTTTTTATGAGTTAACTAAAAAGTGAACAATTAACCATATAAATGGATAAAATTCTATTTGATATAACTTCTCTCGTGCATAAATTTGTCGTATCAGATAAAAAATGACATGCTATGAGAAAGACATTTTTAGCTATTACATTATTTTTAGCTTTTAGTAAAGCCGCATTGGCTCAGTTTGGAAACTGCACTGCATCGGAAATGCGGACTTATGTAGATAGTGCGACCGGCAATACTATCACTATGTTGACCGATACGATGAAGAATGACCGTTTTCTTTATCAGACTGATCCCATGTGGACAGCTGATGGCAAATATTTATTGTTCAGGTCTTCCAGCCGTGGAAATGACAAAGAGGTAGAAAGTACGCTTCCTAACGGAGAAAAACGTAAATGGACTCCTACACAAATTTATTTTATTGAAATGGCCACCGGTAAGATTATTCAAGCTACGGAAGGACCGAACTTGGGCAGTGCTTTTTTGGCTAATAAAACGAATCGTATGTTTGTCAGCCGGAAAGAAAAAGAAAACTGGAACATGTATGTGATGGACTTGGATAAATTCTTTGCCGATGTAAAACAAGGAAAAGTAGGTAAACCATCCGCTTATGAAACTTTCATAGGCACTTTTCCCACTGAGATGGGACGTCCGGGAGGATATGCTGTGGATTGCAATGATGATTATGCCTACATAACTGTTGAGCGTGAGGGTACGGAAGAGGAAAAGGAACGTATGATGAAAAACGCTTTCTTGCCTGAAAGTAACCAGCCGGTAAAGATAAAGCCAACTCTTTGCGGAATTCGTAAAATGAATCTCAGTACAGGAGAAGTAACTAAGGTTATTGATACGGAATTTAAAACAGGCCACATACAAGCCAGCCGTTTTACTCCGGGTGAAATTGTTTTTTGTAACGAAACCGGTGGCGATGCCCATCAGCGTATGTGGTTTTGCACGGCAGATGGAACAGTCTTTAAACCTTTATATAAAGAAACTCCGCTAGATTGGGTGACTCATGAAACTTTTGCAACCAAAGATTTTGTATATTTCAATATCTTAGGATTTCAGCCGCGCCTTCGCAAACAGGCAAGTGGTATTGTGCGTATCAATTTGCGTACAGATGATGTAGAGTTGATAGGGCAGGTAGAATTAGAAAAAGACCGCCAAGCGATTGACGGCCAATTGGTAGGAAGAGGTTTCTGGCATTGTAATGCCAGCCGTGATAATAAATGGGCTGCCGGAGATACTTTTGGAGGTAATGTATGGCTGATTAATGTGCAAACCGGAGAACGTCATTGGTTGGTTTCGGATACCAAGATGAAACCGGATCATGCACATCCCAGCTTTAGTCCGGATGGTACGAAAGTTCTTTTCCAATCCGGACATTTTACAAATGGAAAAAGATTAAATTTAATGATGGTGGATATTTCATCTTTTAAATAAAGCAAGGTTGGATATGAAAAAACACGTAAGATATTATTTTCCGCAGCTTTGTTGTCTTCAGGGCTTACGATGGCCCAGACTACAACGGCAGAGAAATCGCCCAATGTTATTTATATTATGGCGGATGATTTGGGAATAGGTGATTTGGGATGCTATGGTCAGCGTCAGATTAAGACACCGAATATTGATGGGATAGCTCAGAATGGGATGAAGTTTATGCAGCATTATTCCGGTTCTACAGTCAGTGCTCCGTCTCGTTGTGCTCTGATTACAGGAAAGCACATGGGACATGCTGCAATCAGAGGAAATGCAAAAGTAGCAGGTTCGGATGGATTGTTATATGAAACTCCGCTTCCTGTCGGTGAAGTTACTGTAGCCGATATTTTTAAAACAAAGAATTATGTTACCGGATGTGTAGGCAAATGGGGAATGGGAGGACCGGGTACGGAAGGTATGCCCGGCAAACATGGTTTTGATTATTTCTACGGTTATCTGGGGCAACGTTTTGCTCATAGTTATTACCCTGAGTTCTTGCATGAGAATGAGCAGAAGATTATGCTGGATGGGAAATATTATTCGCATGACTTGATGTTGGAAAAGGCTTTGAATTTTATTGATGAAAATGCGCAGAAACCTTTCTTTCTTTATTTTTCACCAACCATACCTCATGCAGATCTTGATATAATGGGAGAGGTAATGACGGAATATGAGGGGGAATTTTGTGAAACTCCTTTTGGAGGAAGCAAAGACGGTTATAAATCGCAGCAAACTCCGCGTGCGGCATATGCGGCGATGGTTACTTATTTGGATAAAAGTGTGGGTTTGATTATTAAAGAATTAAAAGAGAAAGGTTTGTATGATCATACGATAATTGTTTTTACTTCCGATAATGGAGTCCATTCGGAGGGAGGGCACGATCCATCTTATTTTGACAGTAATGGTCCGTTCAGGGGTCAGAAAAGAGATTTATATGAAGGAGGTATCCGTACTCCGTTCGTCATTCAATGGCCGGGAGTTATTCCACAAGGGGTAGTTACTAATCATATTTCTGCATTTTGGGATTTTTTGCCTACTATAGGTGAATTGGTGCAGGCGGATATACCTCAAAATATTGATGGTATATCTTATTTGCCTACTCTTACGGGAAAAGGTATTCAGAAGGAGCATGATTGTATTTATTATGAGTTCTTTGAATTTGGAGGAAAGCAATCTATTATGACACCTGATGGTTGGAAGTTGGTGAGACTGGAAGTTAGTGACCCGTCTAAAACTTATGAAGAATTGTATAACATTTATACAGATCCGGCAGAAACTACTAATGTGATAAAGCAATATCCTGATGTGGCAAGGAAATTAAAGAATATGATAGGTGGTCAACGTGTTGAAAATGCCCGTTTCCATTTTTAAACAAGTAAGATTTATGAAGCAATCCTTATTTTTAAAGAAATGCAGTAAGTTCTGTTATGTACTTTTTGCAGTTTGTGGCTGTTTGGCTTGTACACAGAATCAGAAGATTGAATGGCCGCAAGTGACTAACGAGACCAAGCCTTGGACGCGATGGTGGTGGGAAGGCAATGCGGTCAGGACTATTGATTTGGATACGGTTATGCGTAAGTACCAGGAGGCAAATCTGGGGGGATTGGAGATCACTCCTATTTATGGAATACATGGTTATGAGGACCGCTTTAAAGATTTTCTTTCTCCGGAATGGGTTGATTTGTTTCTGTATACTTTGCAGGAAGCAAAGCAGTTGGGGTTAGGTATTGATCTGGCTAATGCTTCGGGATGGCCGTTTGGAGGACCTTGGGTCACTCCCGAAGATGCGTGCAAGACGGTGGCTTATAAAACTTATCAATTGAAAGAAGGTGAGCAATTGGGTGAACCTGTCCGGTATAAAGAAGAAGGCTTTGTCAGATTGGCAGGGCATACTCCGGTAAAACTGGCGGATTTGAAAGAACCAGTCAGTGCGAATGCTGATTTACAGACATTGGCATTGGATCAGGTACGATATAAAAAGGAACTGCCTTTGATTATAGTGACCGCTAATAGTGATAAAGGTGAATGTCTCGACTTGACTTCAAAAATAAAGCCGGATGGTACATTGGATTGGACGGCTCCTCAAGGTGACTGGACTATTTGTGCTCTGTTCCAAGGTCATCATGGAAAAATGGTAGAACGTGCAGGGCCTGGTGGTGAAGGTGATGTGATAGATCATTTTTCAGCTTCGGCCATTGATCATTATCTCAGTAAATTCGATGAGGCTTTTAAAGGAAAGGATATCAGTTATCTGAGGTATTATTTTAATGACTCTTATGAAGTGGACGATGCAAGAGGCGAGTCGAATTGGACTCCTGCTTTTTTTGAAGAATTTCAAAAGTATAGAGGATATGACTTGCGTCAGCACTTACCTGCATTGTTAGGTATTGACACACCAGATAAAAATGCAAGAGTGTTATATGATTATAGACAAACCATAAACGATTTATTGATAAATCATTATTCTATTCGTTGGCAACATTGGGCGGCGAAACAAGGAAAGGGTATAAGGAATCAGGCTCATGGCTCTCCTGCCAATATTCTGGATTTGTATGCAGTGAGTGATGTACCCGAAATAGAGGGGCGTGATTTAGTCAGTATAAAAGCAGCTCCGTCTGTAGCTCATACAGAAGGAAAGAAACTCTCATCTTCAGAAAGTGCGACTTGGTTGAATGAACATTTTCAATCGAATCTGGGAGATGTAAAGAAAGCACTTGATCTTTTCTTTTTGGGGGGTGTGAATCATATTTTTTATCATGGTACTTGTTTTAGTCCACAGGATACTCCTTGGCCGGGATGGTTATTTTATGCGGCAGTCCATTTTCATCCGAATAATCCGTTTTGGGAGGATTTTAAATATTTGAATCAGTATGTTACTCGCGTGCAGTCATTTTTACAGGATGGCACTCCTGACAATGATGTTCTTTTATACTATAACATAGCCGATGTGATGTCTGAGCAAGGGAACAGAAGCCTTCAACACTTTAGCGGATTGGATCGTAATATGTTGGAATCTTCGGTCAGAGAAAGTGCGGTAACTTTAACAGAGAATGGTTATGCATGGGATATGATTTCTGACAAGCAACTTCTTAAAACTAATATTGAGAAAGAAATGATTGTAACGCCTGGTGCCGCATATAAAACCGTTCTTGTTTCGGCGGCGCAATATATTCCTTATGAAACAATGGAAAAACTGATGGCTTTGGCTGATGAAGGTGCTACCGTTGTGTTTTATAAGGGAATTCCTCAAGATATGGCCGGAATGATTCTTTCGGAAGAGAAACAGGCTCATTTTAAAGAAATGCTGGATGCTTTGGACTTTCATGCTGAAGGTGCTGTTAAATGTGCACGGGTAGGTAAGGGGAAGATTTGTTTGTCAGATGATATTAATGCTCTGATGGATGAGGCGAATGTGGGTGCTGAGAAAATGTATCAGGCAGGTCTGCAATGTATCCGAAGAAATAGTGCGACGGGAAAATATTACTTTATAGAAAATAGTAGCGACCGTAAAATAGAGGATTGGATTCCACTTCGTACAGAAGCTCGGAGTGCGGCGATTTTCAATCCAATGACTGGTGCTAGTGGTTTGGCTGCTATGAAACGCAATGACGGGCAAACAGATGTTTACCTGGAATTGAATCCGGGTGAAACTGTTATTGTATCAACTTCCGGTCAGCATTTTACAGGGGATGCCTATGCTTATTATCAAAATGCAGGTGAGCCAAATCCTGTTTCCGGCAGTTGGACTGTTTCTTTTGTTCAAGGAGGTCCTCAACTTCCTGCTTCTATAACGGTTGACAGTTTGGGCTCATGGACTGATTTTGTAGGGGATGAATATAAAGCTTTTTCTGGAACAGCCGTTTATACGACTACTATAAATAAGGTGCCTGTAGCAGATGTGATCAAATTGAACCTTGGAACTGTGGCAGAAAATGCATCTGTCTATTTGAATGGAGAATATATAGGTACAGTGATTGACTCTCCTTATCAATTGTATATCCCTGCTGAAAAATTCAAAGGACAGGATGAGTTAGTTGTCAGAGTAGCCAACTCTATGGCGAATCGAATTGCTTATATGGATAAGAAGGGAGTGGACTGGAAGATTTTCTATAATGTAAATATGTCTGCAAGAAAAAAGGAAAATGTGAAAAATGGTATCTTTGATGCTTCTGATTGGGAACCAAAATCTTCAGGGCTATTGGGACCTGTAACGTTGACTCCGGCTATGGTGAAGCAATGAATTATATAGTCCTGATGTTGCAACCTATAGAATAAATGTTTCAGGGTATTTGTGTAATATATTGAGTATTAATGTGATATGTAAATATGTGCAACATGAATACCCTGAAATTTCGTTTTGAACGAATTTCTATATAAATGTATCTTATTCTATGGTATGAGAGGGAACTTTATGCTAGTTTTGTAACAAACAATTTGAGATAACTATGAGAAACAAAATTCTTTTATTTTTATTGGCTTTTATAGGAATAAGTCAGATTGCGGCAGCATCAGCTGTTCGTGATAAATACAATTTTAATTCTGAATGGTTACTTTATGTTGGCGATATACCGGAAGCCAAAGAAGTACGTTTTCAGGATACGGATTGGAAGAAAGTAACATTACCCCGTCCTTTTAATGAAGATGAAGCTTTTCGTTTAAGTATAGAACAACTGACGGATACAATCATGTGGTATCGTAAGCATTTCCGTCTGCCTGCCAATAGCAAAAACAAAAAAGTTTTTGTTGAATTTGAAGGCGTCCGTCAAGGAGCTGATTTTTATATCAATGGTGAATATATCGGCTTGCATGAAAATGGTGCGATGGCTGTAGGTTTCGATTTGACTCCTTATATTAAATATGGACAAGAGAATGTAATGGCAGTCCGCATTGATAATAACTGGAATTATAAGGAACGTGCCACTGATACTAAGTATCAATGGAGTGACCGTAATTTTAATGCCAATTATGGAGGGATTCCTAAGAATGTGTGGCTTCATGTTACTGATAAACTTTATCAGACACTTCCCTTGTATAGTAATTTAAAAACGACCGGTGTCTATATCTATGCGGAGGATATTCGTGTAAAATCTCGTAAAGCCGTAGTTCACGCCGAATCCGAAATAAAAAATGAATATAATCGGGATAAGAAAGTCGCTTATAAGGTTGAAGTGTGTGATCGTGACGGGAAAAGCATAAAAAGTTTTGAGGGTACTCAGACGGTAGTAAAACCGGGTGAAACTGCGACTTTGGAAGCTTCAGCAGAAATAGACGGACTTCATTTCTGGAGTTGGGGATACGGATATTTGTACACAGTAAAAACCAGTTTATGGGTGGATGGCAGAAAAGTAGATGAAGTGGCTACCCGTACCGGTTTCCGTAAAACTCGTTTCGGCAAAGGAATGATTTGGTTGAATGACCGGGTGATTCAGATGAAAGGTTTTGCACAGCGTACCAGTAATGAATGGCCGGGAGTCGGTATGAGTGTTCCTGCATGGCTGAGTGATTATAGCAACGGTTTGATGGTGGAAGATAATGCCAACTTGGTTCGTTGGATGCATATCACCCCTTGGAAGCAGGATATTGAATCGTGTGACCGTGTCGGATTGATTCAGGCGATGCAGGCCGGTGATGCAGAAAAGGACCGTGAAGGCCGTCAATGGGAACAACGTACAGAATTGATGCGTGATGCCATTATTTACAACCGTAATAATCCGAGTATTTTATTTTATGAATGTGGAAACGAATCAATCAGTCGTGAACACATGATAGAAATGAAAGCGATTCGTGATAAGTATGACCCTCATGGAGGCCGTGCCATCGGTTCTCGTGAAATGCTTGATATTCGTGAAGCCGAATATGGTGGCGAGATGCTTTATATCAATAAAAGCAAACATCATCCGATGTGGGCCATGGAATACTGCCGTGATGAAGGTCTGCGCAAATATTGGGATGAATATTCTTATCCATATCATAAAAATGGGGAAGGAAATAATTCATTTCGTTCTGCAATGACTAATAAGGTCCAGAAAAAGGTGGATGCCCGTGCTTATAATCACAATCAGGATTCCTTTACTATTGAAAATGTAATTCGTTGGTTTGATTATTGGCGTGAACGCCCGGGTACAGGTGACCGTGTCAGCTCGGGAGGTGTGAAAATCATCTTCTCGGATACGAATACACATTATCGTGGTGTGGAGAATTATCGTCGTAGTGGTGTGACAGATGCCATGCGTATCCCTAAAGATCCTTTCTATGCACATCAGGTGATGTGGGACGGATGGGTGGATATAGAGAATCCCCGTATTCATATCGTTGGTCATTGGAACTATAAAGAAGATGTGGTGAAACCTGTTTATGTGGTATCCAGTGCTGAAAAAGTGGAATTGTTCCTGAATGGTAAATCTTTAGGAAACGGTCAAAGAGATTATCATTTCTTGTATACTTTCAAAGATGTGGCATTTGTTCCGGGCAAGTTGGAAGCTGTAGGGTATGATAAGAATGGAAAAGAATGTTGTCGCGCTGAATTGCAGACTGCCGGCAAGCCGGAACAGATTAAACTCAGTGTGATTCAAAGTCCTAAAGGCTGGAAAGCGGATGGAGCTGATATGGTATTGCTTCAAGTGGAAGTGATGGATAAAGATGGCAGACGTTGTCCGCTGGCTAATGATTTGATACATTTTGATGTAGAAGGACCGGCTGAATGGCGTGGTGGAATAGCACAGGGCAAAGATAATTATATTCTTTCAAAAGATTTGCCTGTAGAATGTGGAATCAACCGGGCTTTGATACGCTCTCTTACGACTCCGGGGACAGTTCGTATAACAGCCAAGGCTGATGGATTGCAATCTGCCGAAATCAGTCTTTCTTCTGCACCTGTTGAAGTGAAGAATGGCTTGAGTAACTATATTCCGGGAGATGAACTGGAGGGCAGGCTGACCCGTGGAGAAACTCCGTTGACTCCTTCTTACAAGGATACGAAAGTCGATGTGAATATCTTATCGGCGGTTGCCGGAGCCAATCAGGATGAAGTGATAAAAAGTTTCGATGATAATGAATTGAGTGAATGGAAGAATGATGGCAGACTGAACAGTGCATGGATAACTTATAGTTTGGAACGTGCGGCCCGTGTGGATGAAATTTGTATGAACTTACCGGTTGGCGTTTGCGCAGCTATCCTTTGGAAATATATGCAGGTGATGAACTGATTTGGAGTGGTGAGACTGAAAAAGTTTGGGGTATATCCACCTGAATGTAAAACCTGTATTGACAAATGAGATAACCATTCGTTTGAAAGGTGCCAGCAAGGAAGGTGACGGTTTCGGACAAATTGTAGAAGTTGCTGCTCCTGCCGCAGGTGAATTAGACTTGTTTAAGGCAAAAAATGGCGATAAAACTAATCACGAGTTACGCATTGTTGAAATCGAGTTTAAAGAGAATTTGTGGCAATAGAGATGTGGATATTTTTTAGAGGTAAAGATTGATAGACAGGAGTTTCTTTTTTTAGTAGATAGGCGGGGAAACTCCCCGCTTGTATTAAGGTTTTATAAATTGTTAGATGAAACATTGGATTATGATGAATATGCTTCTGCTTGTCGGAAGCATATTCGCTTTTCCCAACCTTACAGTGGAGAAAAGCTTTCAAGAGGATTGATTGGAATTCCTACAGAGGATGGAATGTATTTAAGCTGGCGCATGACCTTGGAGGATGCAGCCGGATTACAATTTGATTTATACCGTAGTTCCGGTGGAGGTGCGGAGGTGAAATTAAATAAAGAACCGATAGATCGGACTTCCGATTTTTAGACCGTACGGTTGATTATACGGTGGATAATCGTTGGACTTTAAAAGCAACTACCGGGGAAGTCGCTACCTGGACCCGTCTGAAAGGAGAGGAACGGAATCCTTATTTAAGTGTTCCTGTTTGTAAACCGGAAGACGGAGAAATAGCAGGTGAATCATTCACTTATACAGCTAATGATTGTAGTGTAGGTGATCTGGATGGTGATGGAGAGTATGAGATTATTTTAAAATGGTCTCCTTCTAATTCAAAGCGACCGCCACAACGTGGCTTTACCGGTAATACCTATTTGGATGCATATAAAATGGATGGAACAAGATTGTGGCGTATTGATTTGGGACCGAATGTACGTTCCGGAGCAGCCACTACTAATTTCCTGGTCTTTGATTTTGATGGAGATGGATGTGCGGAAATCTGTTGTAAGACAGGAGATGGTACTGTCGACGGACTGGGACATCGGATAGGAGATGCCCAAGCCGACTGGAGGACATGGGATAAAAAAAAGTCCTACGTATGGTAAGATAGTAAATGGCCCGGAATACCTCACGGTTTTTGAGGGACGTACTGGAAAAGAACTGGATTCGAAAGAATATATTCCAACCCGTTATCCCTTGGATGGTTGGGGAGGTGTCGGTGGTAATTGTGGTAATGACAATACTGGTGGTCGTTCAGACCGTTTTACAGCTGGAGTAGCTTTTCTGGATGGAAAAACGCCTTCACCTGTCATGGTAAGAGGATGGTACGGACGGACGGTGGTGGCTGCATGGACTTTTACAAACGGGGCATTGAAACATACATGGACTTTTGATAGTGCGGCACCGGGTTGGGAGGCCTATTCGGGCATGGGAAATCATAGTGTGACCGTAGCGGATTTTGATGGTGATGGTTGTGATGAAATCTGCGTGGGGGCTATGACTGTAGACCATGATGGTAAAGGACTGTTTACTACGGGCTTGCGTCACGGGGATGCTTTACATGCCGGACGTTTTATTCCTTCCCGTCAAGGTATGCAGGTTTTTGGCGTGCATGAAAATGAAGGCGATAATGAAATTGTAAAGCGTACTCCTGCCGTAGCTATGTTTGATGGAGCGACCGGAGAAATTATCTGGCAGGATGGTTTGGGACAAGATGCCGGTCGTGGAGTAGCTGCCGATATTGATCCGCGTTATGATGGAGCAGAGTGTTGGTGCAATATAGGAGGTTTGAGAAGAGGGGATACCGGAGAAATAATCAGTAATAGAAAGCCTGACTCCTGCAATTTTACCATTTATTGGGACGCCGATCCCTTAGCGGAACTACTGGATCATGTTTCCATCAGTAAATGGAATTGGAATGCGGAAAGTACAGATTTATTATTGAAAGCCGAGGGAGTTGTTTCCAATAATGGAACAAAAGGTAATCCGTGTTTGTCGGGTGATATTTTAGGAGATTGGCGGGAAGAGGTTATTTGGGCCTCCGAAGACCAGACAGAATTACGTATTTATTCTACTACCATACCGGCTGTGGACAGACGTGCCACATGGATGAATGACCGTCAGTACAGATTGGCGATAGCTTGGCAGAATGTAGCGTATAACCAACCGCCGCACTCTAGTTTCTAGCCTTGTCGCTACTCCGATTAGGATATATGTACTATTGGTTGAACGAATAAACAGGAAAATGAATGAATTTCTATTCTCCGGTTTGTTCGTTCATCTTATTTTTGTGAAAGATTTGAAATGCAATAAAAGAAAAACACTATAAATGTCATGAAAGGAAATAAACTTTGTTTATGCTTTTTGTTAGCTGCCGGAGTAGGATTGGGAGCACATGCTCAAAATAAAATAGCTGCTCCGATGAAGGATGTGAACCAAGTCGTTGATAATACGCTTGATAGTTTAAATGTGGCGCGTTCTGCCCGTCCTGTTTCAGGTTCCAGCCGGAAAGGGGATAATCCGGTGTTGTTCCTTGTTGGAAATTCAACGATGCGTACCGGTACTTTGGGCAATGGAAATAACGGTCAATGGGGATGGGGATATTTTGAACATGAGTATTTTGATGAAAATAAGATAACCGTTGAAAATCACGCATTGGGAGGAACCAGTAGCCGTACTTTTTATAACCGGTTATGGCCTGATGTCTTGAAAGGAGTTCGTAAAGGTGACTGGGTTATCATAGAATTGGGGCATAATGACAATGGTCCGTACGATAGTGGCCGTGCCCGTGCCTCTATTCCGGGAATTGGCAAAGACAGTCTGAATGTGACTATTAAAGAGACAGGAGCAAAAGAAACCGTATATACGTATGGAGAATATATGCGTCGTTTTATTCATGATGTGAAGAAAAAAGGTGCTTATCCTGTTTTGATGTCTCTGACTCCTCGTAACGCTTGGGAAGATGCAGACAGCACTATTATTACCCGGGTGAATCAGACATTTGGATTATGGGCGAAGCAGGTAGCTAAAAAAGCGAGAATTCCTTTTATTGATCTGAATGATATCTCGGCACGCAAATTTGAGAAATTCGGCAAAGAAAAAGTAAAGTATATGTTCTATCTGGACCGTATTCACACAAGTGCTTTTGGCGCGCGTGTCAATGCAGAATCTGCAGCCGAAGGAATCCGTAATTATAAGGGGTTGGAACTGGCGCGTTATTTGAAACCGGTAGAAAAAGATACGGTTACGGGGGCTACCCGTAAAAAGGGGAATCCTGTATTGTTTACGGTGGGAGACAGTACAGTGAAGAATACTGATAAAGATGAAAATGGCATGTGGGGATGGGGAAGTGTTATTCACGAACTGTTTGACACAGAAAGAATTTCTGTAGAGAATCATGCGAAAGCGGGCCGCAGTGCGCGTACTTATTTAGATGAAGGGCGTTGGGATAAAATCTATCATGCACTTCAGCCGGGAGATTTTGTTTTGATACAATTCGGACATAATGATGCAGGTGACATAAACACAGGGAAAGCGCGTGCGGAATTACCCGGTTCAGGAAATGAAAGCAAGGTCTTCAAAATGGAGAAAACCGGCAGCTATCAAGTGGTTTATTCTTTCGGCTGGTATTTGCGTAAGTTTATTATGGATGTAAAAGAAAAGGGAGCTGTTCCTATTGTCCTGAGTCATACACCTCGCAATAAGTTTGATAATGGTGAGATAGAGCGCAATACAAATTCTTTTGGTAAATGGACGCGTGAAGCGGCAGAAGCGGCCGGGGCTTATTTTATAGATTTGAATAAAATATCAGGAGACAAGCTCCAAGATATGGGATACAATCAAGGTTTGCGTGTAGTAGGAACGTATTTCAATCATGACCATACCCATACCTCTTTGAAAGGTGCCCGTATGAATGCCCGGAGTATTGCTGACGGGCTGAAAGCTACGGACTGTCCGTTAAAAGACTTTTTAAAGTAAATGAAAACAAAGCAACATCGTATGAAAAATTTGTTTCTGTTTTTATTTCTATTAGTTGTCTTTACGTCAAAGGCACAGGATAATAGAGTATCCGGTTTGAATTCCCGCCAGTTTTCTAAATACTGGAAGGTTGAATCGGAATCGCCTGATTATAAAGTGACGTTTCAGGGAGATACCGCTGAGATAGTATCTCCCAAAGGGTTGACTCTTTGGAGAAAAGAGAAAATGAGTGGAAAAGTGACCATTGAATATGATGCATGTGTGGTGGTGGAGTCGGATGGAGATCGTCTGAGTGATTTGAACTGCTTCTGGATGGCATCAGACCCTCAATATCCCGATAATTTATGGAAGCGAGAAAAATGGCGTAGCGGTATATTCCTGAATTGTTATTCTTTACAGCTTTACTATTTGGGATATGGTGGTAATCATAACTCTACTACACGTTTCCGTCGTTATGATGGGGATGAGTCGGGTATTACAAATCCTAAAGCCCGTCCTGCTATTCTAAAGGAATATACGGATGCCGGACATTTGCTGAAGCCGAATCATTGGTATCATATCAAGATTACCAACGAGAATAATAGGGTTAGTTATTACATAGACGGTGAGCGTTTGGTGGACTTCAGGGATGCTGAACCGTTACGGGAAGGCTGGTTTGGTTTTCGTACCACTTTGTCGCGTACTCGTATTACAAATTTCAGTTATGAATGCTCATCGCAAGAAGTGGCTTACTTGTTCCTTTGCAAGTGGATTGGCTGGAAACTCCCCGGCAGGGATAAAGGCCGTAATGTTTCGGAGTTGCCTTTTGATAAAGGAGAAGTTTTTCCGGAAAACAAGTTACGGCTATCTGCAGAAAGTGGTGAGGATATTCCTATTGATACTTGGACTTTGGCTTATTGGCCGGATGGTTCTGTAAAGTGGGGAGGAATAGCAGGAGTTATTCCTGCCGGAACAGAAAAACTGACTCTGGAAAAGGCGGTAAAGAAATCTAAGGCGAAATCCAAACTGCCGGATACAGATAAAAAAAAGTCCGTTTCTGTGGCAGAAACATCACAGGGTATTCATATCTCTACCGGAGTCATTTCAGCATATATACCTCGTCAAGGCGAATTTTTGATAGATAGTCTGTTATATAAAGGTGTGAAAGTAGGAGAAAAGGCTAGGCTTATATGCCATACGCAAAGCGAACCGGTACTTGAAAGTACTTCTCAAGTTTCTTTCACTAATTATATAGGAGAACTGAAATCTGTGACTGTAGAGCGTGCCGGTTCTGTGCGTGCGCTTGTTAAATTGGAAGGGGTACACAAAAGTCCGAATGGTCGTGAGTGGTTGCCCTTTGTGGTACGGCTTTATTTTTATGGTGGCAGTGAGCAAGTGAAAATGGTGCATAGCTTTGTATATGACGGAGATCAGAACAAAGATTTTATTCGCGCCTTGGGAGTTCGTTTTGATGTTCCTATGCGTGAGGCTTTATACAATCGCCATGTAGCTTTCTCTTGTGCCGATGGTGGAGTCTGGAGCGAGCCCGTTCAGCCTTTGGTGGGACGACGCATACTTACATTGGATAAAACCGGAAATGGAGAATCTTCGTTACAGCAACAGCAGATGGAAGGAAAACGCATTCCTTCTTATGAAGCTTTTGACGAAAAAGAACCGTGCTTTGCTTGATCATTGGGCTTCTTGGGACAGCTATCGTCTGTCCCAACTGACAGCAGATGCATTTTCAATCCGTAAACGTGCCAATGACAATAATCCTTGGATAGGTACTTTTTCCGGTACACGTAGTGAGGGTTATGCTTTTGCCGGAGATATAACCGGAGGCATGGGGCTTGAGTTGCATGATTTCTGGCAGTCTTATCCGTCTTCTATTGAAATCTCGGATGCAAAAACTCCGGTGGCTGCTCTTACCGCATGGATATGGAGTCCGGATGCTGAGCCGATGGACTTGCGCCATTATGATAATGTTGCTCATGACTTGAATGCCAGTTACGAAGATGTGCAAGAAGGAATGAGCACCCCTTACGGGATTGCCCGTACAACGACTTTTACCTTGATACCTCAGGGTGGTTATAGCGGGAAGAAAGCTTTTGCAGAACAAGCTAAACAACTTGCCGGACCGGGAGTGCTGATGCCTGTACCTGACTATTTGCATGCCAAGCAGGCATTTGGTGTTTGGAGCCTTCCCGATCGTAGTACTCCTTTCCGTGCCCGGGTGGAAGACAGGCTGGATGCTTATATCAGCTTCTATCAAAAAGCGATAGAACAAAACAAATGGTATGGCTTTTGGAATTATGGGGATGTGATGCATGCATACGATCCTGTCCGCCATACCTGGCGTTATGACATCGGAGGTTTTGCATGGGATAACACGGAACTGGCTTCTAATATGTGGCTATGGTATAATTTCCTGCGTACCGGACGTGCTGATATCTGGCGCATGGCGGAAGCCATGACCCGTCATACGGCGGAAGTGGATGTATATCATATCGGTCCGAATGCAGGATTGGGTAGCCGGCACAACGTCAGTCATTGGGGATGTGGAGCTAAAGAAGCACGGATCAGTCAGGCTGCCTGGAATCGTTTCTACTATTATCTTACTACGGACGACCGATGCGGTGATTTAATGACCGAGGTAAAAGATGCCGATCAGAAATTGTACACGCTGGACCCCATGCGTCTGGCGCAACCTCGCAGTCAGTATCCTTGTACGGCACCTGCACGTCTCCGTATCGGTCCCGACTGGTTGGCATACGCCGGAAACTGGATGACTGAATGGGAGCGTACCGGCAATACGGCTTATCGTGACAAAATTATAGCCGGGATGAAAAGTATTGTGGCACTGCCCAACCGTATCTTTACAGGTCCGTTGGCTTTAGGTTATGATCCGGCTACAGGGATTATTACCAGCGAATGTGATCCCAAGTTAGAAAGTACAAATCATTTGATGACTATCATGGGAGGTTTTGAAGTCATGAATGAAATGATCCGTATGGTTGATTATCCCGAATGGAATGAGGCATGGCTTGATCTTGCCGCCCGTTATAAGCAGAAAGCATGGGAGTTAAGGAAGAATCGTTTCCGTATATCCCGTTTGTTGGGATATGCAGCCTATCATACCCGTAATGCAAAAATGGCGGAAGAGGCTTGGACAGATTTGTTTTCCCGCTTGGAACATACTCCGGCTCCACCTTTCCGTATAGAAACTATTCTTCCGCCGGAAGTTCCCGCTCCTTTGGATGAATGTACAAGTATCAGTACCAATGATGCCGCCCTTTGGAGTCTGGATGCCATTTATATGCAGGAAGTTATTCCGGTGGATGGTGAATAAATGATGTGAGGATTATCGTTTGGTAGGTATGGATTACATGGATTCCACAAGGTGTTTTATTCTTTTTGTGGAATTCGTGTAAAAAATCAATAACAGATAAAAATGGGTTCACTTGAAGAAATTTATTGGAACATGGCAAAAAAACAATGGAAAGTTGGAACACATTATGCTATCATGCCCTCATGTGATGGTAATTATCTCATTAACAATACGCTATATATGAGTGCATCATCTTTATGCTCTCATAATATGCCCTCATGCTCTCACATCATATTCATGTGTTCTTAGTTATATCTTATTGTTTGTCAGAAAGATAAATTATTTATAGTTGTATCGGTAACTTATTTCTGCAATACGCTTTTGGTCCTTTTTGGGGGCTAATGGTGCATAATAAAGACTCTTTTCATTTGCTGCTTTCCACATATCTTCTTTCTGCATTATCCTTGCAATATATCGTTTACATACAGACGTTTATCAATATTCAACCGTTTGTATTTACTTAATCACATAGGTGGTTAAGTCTAATCACGATAGTGACTAAGTCTAATCATATAGGTGATTAAAGTTAATCACAATAGTGGTTAAGTAATTTTGCTAGTTTAGTTGAGCAATCATGAAGGAACTTTGATGTAATCCTGTTCCTATTTTTACGTAACTACATCTCTATATTTGTATCGTATAATCGGAAGATATGTTTTTGCTATCGGTATAAATCATCTGATAATAAGTAATATACGTCTGTGTGAGAAAGTAAACACAGTGAGGGCATGAGGGCATTTATGAGAGCATAAAGATGATGCACTCATATATAGTGCATTGTTAATGAGATGATTATCATCGTTAATGAGGGCATGAGAGCATATTGTCTTCCAACTTTTTTTTGTAAACTTGCTGAAGGAATAAGAAATATGTTTCTTTGAAATCTATATAGTTAGAAAAATTGCCGTATTCTTAGGTTATAGATGTCTTTAGATGGATAGGGTGATATTTTATCGCACCTATTTTTTTGTTTTTGTAAAAAGGAGCATTTTGTATGAAGAACATAATCAGAAAGATAAGAACTTACTATCCTGTTTCGGGGTGAAGCGTTGGGAACATTGACACAACTTTTGGAGAGGCATATATTCCCGGCAGAAACACTTCTTATCATCATATCAGTTATGAAGTGATAGAGTACAAGGATATAATAGGATGTACGGGTTCCTATTTAGGGGCAAAAAGAATAGAAGTAAGGGTAAGTAGTCTTTTAATTCTTTCCGTAATTGTTTTAGTGCCTGTTGAATTCTGTAATCTACTGTTTTGGAAGATATGTTTAATTCTTCTGCAATTTCCTGATAGGTCTTATTTTGGAAACGGTGCATTTCAAAAGCTATCCGATAGGATTCTGGAAGATTAAGAATTGCTTTTTCTATTTTTTGTGTTAATTCATCTATAATATAAAAATCAGGATCTTCGAATAGTTCCTGTATGTCTGGAGTGAGTATATTTTCTATTTGGAATCGAAGAGAATTTCTGGTCATTAAGGTATAACATTTGTTTTTTACTGCTTTGAACAAATAATGATGAACAGAAGAATCTATATGATTTGTTTTTCTATTCTCCCATATCTGTAACATGGTATCTTGAACCACTTCTTCTGCATCTTCTAATGAAACAAAACTGCGGGCAAAAGCACAAAGCATAGCATAATATTTGATGAATAAAGTATCAAACGCTTTCTTATTGCCCTGTTGCATGGATATATACAGTTGCTTGTCTATCAAATTATCATTTGTGGTTTCCATAGATTATAGAAGAAAATGTTACTGCAAAAATACATAAATTTAAATATGAAAGCGCTTAATCGAAAAATAATTCAAAAAAAACAGTTTTTGGTTTAGGAACTTTGGATCTTGGTTAGACTTATTATAAAAGGACATTATGATAAATTCAGATACCCAAATAGATGAAGCGCTTTTACTCCGTTATTTTGAAGGAGAAGTGACTCTAAGTGAGAAAGAAGAGATTGAAAAATGGATTATCTCTTCCGAAGCAAATAAAAAGCTGGCCAAGCAGATTTATTATCTTTCTTTTGCCACAAAAACAATGGATACCTTAAAACGGACTGATGCACGGGCTGCTTTGAAGGAAGTCAGAGGCAGGATAAGAAGGGAACGACAGCTACAATGGGGGCGATGGGCACAGCGTGCCGCTGCTATTCTTGCCATACCTTTGCTACTGTCTACTTTGTATTTATGGATGAATGGTAATGAGCAGAATAAAGTGAATTTTATAGAGATTCGTACTAATCCGGGAATGATAACTTCTACTATTTTGCCGGATGGAACTCATGTAATTCTTAATTCCAATTCAACTATTGTTTACCCTTCTCACTTTGACGAAAAAAGTCGTAATGTCCAATTGAATGGCGAAGCTACTTTGAGGTAACAAAGAATTCCCGTCAGCCTTTTATGGTCCGAACGCCGCAGAAAGCTGTTGTAAAAGTTTATGGTACCCAATTTAATGTGGAAGCCTATGCTGATGATAAAACAATAACTGCAACTTTGGTGGAAGGAAGCATTGCCATGGCGTATGAAAATAAGAAAAGTAATTGGACGGAACAGGAAATTCAGCCGGGACAGGAAATTGTTTATACTGCTGCACAGCAACAAATAAAAATTGATCAGGCAGATGTAGAGGTTATCACTTCTTGGAAAGACGGAAAACTTATTTTTCGTGATACTCCATTTAAGGAAGTTCTTAAAATGCTATCTAAACGTTTTGATGTGGATTTCGTAGTAAAGAATCCCAAATGTTTTGAAGCCTCTTTTACCGGTGTACTTGAGAAACAACGCTTGGGACGAATTCTGGAATATATCAGCGTATCTTCAAATATAAAATTTAAGTATGCAGAAAGTAATAATATTCATCAAGAAAAACAGAAAATAGAAGTTTATTAATCTTTTAAAAATAACAAGCTATGTTGAAACATCCTACGTAAAACAATCTACAGAAAAAACACACTACTTTTTATCTGTAATCAAATTATGAAGTTAAAATTAAATCTATTTACGAAAATGAAGAAACCAGTATGTAAACTGCCTTTGTCGCTGAAAATAACTATTTTTGTTCTTTTCAGTTTTGCCAGCTTGTTATATGCTAGCAATAATTATGCACAGAGAACCATGTTGAACATCAGTTCTCAGACTCGGACGGTCTCTGAAGTCCTGACCGAAATTGAAAAACAGACGGATTTCACCTTTTTCTATAATAATAAGCAGGTCGATTTGAAACGTAAAGTAACCTTGAATGTCAAGAATGAGAATGTTTTTTCAGTCTTAAAGAAGCTTTTCTCCGGAACAAATACGACCTATAAAGTCTTGGATAAGAATATTATTCTTTCTGAAAAGTCTGCCATTTCTTCCGCAACGAAAGAGGTAGCCATCGTACAACAGGTAGGTCGTAGCGTAAAGGGCGTGGTGGTTGATGATAAAGGAGAGCCTGTAATAGGTGCTACGGTGATGGTCAAAGGTTCTACTAATGGAACTATTACGGATTTTGATGGAAATTTTATATTGAATGATGTCTCAAGTAATGCTTCTTTGATTGTCAGTTATGTGGGGTATGTAACTGAAACAATAAGTGTAAATGGAAAATCTTCTTTCAAAATTGTGATGAAAGAGGATGCTAAAACCCTTGAAGAAGTGGTTGTTATAGGATATGGAGTAGTGAAAAAACGTGATTTGACCGGTTCTTCTGTTTCAGTTACCGGTGCAGATTTAGCGGAAGTTCCTGTTACTAATGCGGCTCAAGCGCTAGCAGGAAAAGCTGCCGGAGTGAATATTGTTTCACAGAACGGAGCTCCTGGGGCTGAAGTGAATATTACCGTTCGTGGAGGTACTTCCATTACTCAGTCTACTACACCTATCTATATTATTGATGGCTTCCAGTCGGAAGATGGTTTGAAGAATATTGATGTAAATGACATTAAGACTATTGATATTTTAAAAGATGCTTCGACAACAGCTATTTATGGAGCGCGTGGATCAAATGGTGTGGTTCTTATTACGACCAAAAGTGGAAGTAGTGGCAAGACAACTGTGAATTACAATGGCTATGTATCTGTGGATTGGTTGGGCAAGAAACTGGATTTGCTCAATCTTGAACAGTATGCCAAATATCAGTATGAATGGTGGACTCTTGCCGGAGAAATGAACCAGTATGCACGTATGTTTGGAGGGGATTATACGGATGATGGATTTTATACGGGAGCATGGTCTGATATAGAGCAAACTTATGGCGGACGTTCCGGAATAGACTGGCAAGATAAGATTTTTGGTGGAAGTGCTCTTACTCAAAGCCATAATCTATCTCTTTCTACCGGAACGGAAAAAACTCAAGTATTGGTAAGCTACAATAATATGTCGCAAGACGGTATCGTAAAAAATCACGGATATTACCGTAATACGATTCGTACTAAAGTAAATTCCCAGCTATGGAAAAATGTACGTTTTGATATGAATTCTTCTTTTAATTACGCCAAAACATTAGGTGGAGGTTCTTATTCCGGATTAAAACAAGCTATTTTGCGTCCTGAAACTGGCGGAATCCTGTTTACTGATGATCAGCTTATTAATGAAGAGTTAAATACCGAATTCCGTACTTTCAGTAACGAATATGATGTGTATAACCCATTGATAACCAACGATGCTATAATAAATAGAAAACTTAGTCGTATTTTTAGTGTTAATGCCGGTGTGGACATTGATTTCTTGAAGGATTTTACATTCCGTACAGCTGGTAGTTATAATTGGGCCCAAATCAAAACAACTAATTTCGATGATGGTCGTACGGCCAATGCTCAACTCAAAGGCGGACCTTATGGCAGTATTGATAATAAGGAACGATATGCTTATCAATGGACTAATACATTGAATTGGAAACATACGTTTGAGAAGCATGATTTGGGCGTTTTGTTAGGACACGAATTATATTATACAAATACATCTGGTACAGAAACTGCCTATAAGGCATTTCCCGATACTAATTTCGGTCTTAATGATATTAGTATGGCCACTCCCGATACATGGAAGTCTTCTTTAGAAGAAAATGCTTTGTTGTCTTTTTTCGGTCGTCTCAATTATACTTTTAATGACCGCTATCTTTTTACAGCAACCTTACGTGCAGACGGTTCTTCTAAATTTGCCGAGGGTAATCGTTGGGGCTATTTTCCTTCAGCAGCGGCAGCTTGGCGCGTTTCTGAAGAAGGATTCTGGAAAGATAATGCTATCGGAAATGTTGTCAATAATTTCAAATTGAGAGTAGGTTATGGAACTACCGGTAATTGTAATATTGATAATTATATGTATGCTACTGCCTATAATGCTACGGTATATCCTGTGGGCAATCAGGAAACGGCGGCTTTGGCACCTGGCAGCACAGTAGGTAATAATAACTTAAAATGGGAGAAAACCGTTTCTACGAATATCGGACTGGACTTGGGTTTGTGGGGAAACAGAGTTAACCTGACATTGGACTGGTATAACAATAAGAGCGATGATTTGCTTATGAAAGTGGCTATCCCGACATCAACCGGTTATACGCACCAATATCAGAATATCGGTTCTATCCGTAATCGCGGTCTTGAGATAGCTATAAGCAGTACGAACATCCGCAACAAACATTTTACTTGGACTACCGATTTCAATATCTCCTTCAATCGTTCCAAGGTCTTGAGAATAGACGGTGAGAATGAATATTATCAGACTAGCGTCAGTGGTGGTACCAATTCTTCTGTTCTATACCGTGCCATCGTAGGTCATTCTTTAGGTGAGATGTATGGGTATAAGACCAATGGAGTTTATACTACCGACGATTTTGTGCAGAATGGTGATAAATATGTTTTGAAAGATGGTGTTATTTATCAGAAAGGATCTGTAAAAACTCAATATAAACCGGGTGATATCAAGTATGTAAATACTACGGGGCAGACGGATGACAAGGGGACACCTGTTTATAATTCTGATGATATGACAGTCATCGGGAATGCTAATCCGGATTTTACCGGAGGTTTTAAAAATACTTTTTCTTATAAGGGCTTTGATCTTTCTGTATTTATGGTATTCTCTTATGGTAATGATATTTTTAATATGTCTACCCAGCGTTTTGTCGGTCCATACCAACCGTACCAAAATATGCTTGCGGATGCTGCCAATCGTTTCACTCTGCTGGATCCCCGTACTGGAAAAGAAGCTATGGACCTCAACCGTATAGCTGAGCTTAATCCTAATCAGCATGATCCGAACATTCTGTGGAGTATTCATAATGACAACCGCGCAGCTATTACTACTCCGCTTGATCGTTTTGTGGAAGATGGTTCTTATCTTCGCATAAGCACTATTACTTTAGGTTATACTTTCCCGAAAAAGTGGTTAAGTAAAGCTTTTATCAGTAATTTGCGTCTATATTGTACATTGAATAATCCATTCACTATTACGAATTATTCAGGTTATGATCCCGAAGTTTCTAAGGAAAGTTCTATTTTAACTCCGGGTATTGATGATTCTTCTTATCCACGTTCCAAAGGATTTGTATTTGGCATTAATCTTTCATTATAATAATAGGAGAGTTGTATTATGAAGAAAATAGTATATTATATAGCTGTTGCCTTTTTGGCGATCAATTTCAGTTCTTGTTCTGACTTTCTGGATCTTCCTTCTAAATCGAAGACAGACAGTGAAAGTGTTTTCTCTTCCATTGATAAAGCTGAGATGGCTGTTCTTGCTTGTTACACAGGTGTCTGGATGCAGGATGCTTGGTATAAGGCTCAGAATGGAACAGATGAAATGTGGTCTACTGAGAGTAATTCGAATGCTAATAATTATGCGGCCAATTATGTGCTCAATGATCAAAGTTGTCCCACAGGCATTTATACTACCTCTTATTCCAGCATTGAGCGTTGTAATTCATGCTTGAAAGGATTACGTGCAATGAGCCTTTCGGGAGAGGACGAGAGAAAGTGTCACATTTATATAGCTGAATGTCTGGCTGTTCGGGCTACTTGTTTTCTGAATTTGATTCGTTATTTTGGGGATGTACCTTATTCTACTGTTCCTGTATTGGATATGACGACTTTTTCTTCTTCCCGTGTTGATCGGGATGAGATTTATGATGGCATTATTGCCGATTTGCAAGAAGCTGTCGAAGTACTTCCTTGGTATAGTGAAGGATTTTTCTCTACTCCTGAGCGGATTTCCAAGAATGCTGCTTATGGATTATTGGCCCGTACAGCTCTTTATGCAGCAGGTTATGCTTTGCATTGGGATCTGAATACTTATGATAAATCTACTCTTCAGATGCGCCGTCCTTTGGATGAATCGCGTGTAAGAAAATTATATACCATTGCTGATGAAGCTTGTAAAGCAGTGATTAGTAAAGGTGAAAACAGTTTGCTTTCTAAATATGAGGATGTGTTTAGAGCCTTGAACGAGGGTGGCGTTTATAACCCTGAAGAGGTAATGTTTGAATATGCTGAGTTTGGCAATACAACCAATGGTCGTGTGGGATATACAAATGGACTTTGCATTCATGCTTCCAATGCCCTTTATGGTAAAACATTGCCTTTGCAACTGATTCATCCTACCTTTTATCTTTCTTTTGCCGATGATGATACCCGTCGGGATGTTACAGTGGGCAATTACAGTATTGATGCGGCTGGTAACGATATTGCTGTGCCTTATGGCGCTTTGAATTTGGGAAAATGGCGCTGCAATTGGAAAGCCGGTCCCCGTACGGCCACTTTGAAAACGGATGTCAATTGGCCTATACTTCGTTATTCGGATGTATTGTTAATGTACGCAGAAGCTGAAAATTACTTGAACAATGGGCCCACGGAAGCAGCTAAGGCAGCTTATGAACAAGTTCGTCTGCGTGCTTTTGCAGGAGATGCCTCTCGTATAGGTACCACACCCTCTACTTATGATACTTTTTTTAAAGCGATTGTGAAGGAACGTGCCTTTGAATTAGCTACAGAAGGATGGCGGCGTACTGATCTTATCCGGTGGAACTTGTTGGCTGAAACTTTGGCTGAAACAAAAGCAAATACCGAGAAACTGGCTATGCGTGAGGTTCCTTATAATGAGGTGAAGACTTATCGGGCATATAAAGAAGCAACTTCTACATCTTGGAAGGATCCTTTGGTAGGTCTTACTTATATAGATTTCGATCATCAGCCCACAGAAACGGAAATGAGTGAACTGGTTGCCCGGTATGGAGGCACTTGGAATTGGGTAAATATGTTTATTACTCCCAATATTGCAGGAGAAACTAATTCCGGTATAGCCGGACAATCCAAGATATTGGGTTATAAAGAAAACAATAACACGTTGCCCGCCTGGATTACCGAGTTATATCGTGGGTTTATCAAGAATCAGGCTGAACTTTATACTTTGAGCACCACAGCCATTATTGATGTTAATCCTGGGTTAACCGGTCAACAACATCCTGCTTATTAATCAATAAATTATAAACATTTCTATATAGGAAGGGGGAAGAATAGTGATGATTTTTTGTTTCTTTTCTCTTCCTATCTTATAAAAAAAAACAGTATGAAAATGAATATGTATGGCGGTAATGCTTTTCATTACTTTGTTGTCTGCTGGAGCACAGAAAAACATTCCGGCCTCTGATATAAAAGTGGCTATGATGAAGCTACACGTTTCATGGTAGAGAAGGTCAGCAACCGTGGTGGCTATTTATGGAATTACAGTCCTGATTTCTCCCGTTGTTGGGGGGAACTGGAAGCTAAACCAAGTATGATATGGATAGAAGCTGGTACACCTGCTATGGGAAATGTATTTTTGAATGCTTATCAATTGACTGGAGAATCTTATTACCTGAAAGCGGCACAAGCAGCGGCAGATGCTCTTATCTGGGGACAGCATTCAAGTGGGGGATGGCCTTATATGTTGGACTTTTCCGGAGAAACTTCGCTTAAGCAATGGTATTCCAAAGTACAGAAAGGATATATTCATTGTGCTCAGGAACATGCTCATTATTATGGAAATTGTACTTATGATGATGCGGCTACCTACGATAGTGGAATGTTCCTTTTGCGTATGTATTTACTGACTCTGGATCCGAAGTATAAATATCCGGTAGAAAGGTGTCTTGATTTTGTTTTGGAGAGTCAGTATCCTATTGGTGGGTGGCCGCAGCGCTATCCTCTCCATTATGAATATGTGAAAGGTGATAAGGAAGACTATACTTCGTTTATTACCATTAATGATGGAGTTCATACTAACAATATTAATTTTTTATTGGCTTGTTACACTTTATTAGGTGAAACTCGGGCATTGGAGCCTCTTCAGCGGGCTATGACTTGTGTCTTGGCTTTGCAGGGAGGAAAGCCTCAGGCAGGTTGGGCTATGCAGCATAAGTTGGATCTCAATTACTCTCCAGGTCATGCCCGTGATTTTGAACCGGTAGGTTATGCGGCTACAGCTACTGCCGAGATGTGTCGCAACTTGATGCGTTTTTATCGTTGGACTGGGGATACTAAATATTTAGCCCGTATTCCGGATGCATTTGAATTTCTAGAATCTATCCGATATAACGACGCGCAAATGAAACAATTGGGTAAGTCTGTAAAACCGGGACAGATATTGTGTCCTACTTTTGTAGAAGTAGGCACTAACAGACCTCTTTACCTTCATAATGATCCAGATCATTATTGGGTGGATTATGATTATCATGGACTCATAACTCATTATAGCTCTACGCGGGCTATTGATTTGCAATCTTTAAAAGATGAGTATCAGCATTTGCTCTCTCTCTCCAAAGAGGAAGTGACAAAAGATTCTCCGTTTATAGGTCAAACGGATATTTCTGGAACTTTACTAAGTCATTTAATGCGTGGTAAAATGCAGCAAGCGGATACACAAAAAGTAGATAGTCTGCTCACTATTTTGAAGAAAAAAGATTATTTACCCGGTCGTTTGCCTAGTGTTTCGAAAGAGAATCCGGGCTTCTCTAATGCTCCTCTTCCTTCTGAAGTCATTTCCATCAAGGAATATATGAATGGTATGTCTACATTTATTCAGTATCTTACTAAATAGTGTCTATGATGAGAAATAAAACATTTTTTATTGTTGTATTGGCAGCAATGCTGCTGGTTACAGCTTGTGCCGATACTGCTATTGACCGTCATGCATTGGTGATGCGTAATAACCCTCATGTTACAAAAATTGATTCTCTTCATTCTTTGACAGTCGGAAATGGGCGGTTCGCTTTTACTGCCGATGCTACAGGATTGCAGACTTTTCCCGAATATTATAAAGAAGGCTTGTCTTTAGGTACCTATAGCGAATGGGGATGGCACAGTTTTCCTAACAAGGAGGACTATAAGATAGTTGAAACTCTACAGGATCATCCGCTTCCCGGTCATCCTCATGGGATTTATGCCGTACAATTTCCGGAAGGTCCTGAACGTAATGCCAAAGCGGCAGAGTGGTTTCGTGCCAATCCGCACCGCCTGCATTTGGGAAATATAGGATTTGACAGCTTGTTGGTGAGCGATATTACTAAAATAGACCAGACTCTCGACATGTGGAAAGGAGAACTTCATTCCCATTTCCTATGGAGAAAACTTCCGGTTACGGTAACTACTTCTTGTAATGGCGATAGTGACATTGTCTCTGCTTCTGTGTCTTCATCGGCAAAGCTGGCAGTTGGCATCCGTTTCCCTTATCCTACAGGTGAGGCAGCTGACGATGCTACTTGCTGGACAGCCGATGACTGCCACTCTACCGACATTATTCTTTCCGAACCTCAACGGGCTCTTATTCGTCGTACTGTAGATTCTACTGTCTATTATGTGGAAATCAGTTGGAGTGGTAAAGCTGTTCTTTCTCAAACAGGGAAGAACAGGTTAAAATTGACACCTTCCGATAAGCAGTGGAATTTCAATGTTGGGTTCTATAAGCACCAACCTGTAGTGCCTCAGCCTGATTACAAGGCTAATCTGCTTTCGGCCAACCGTTGTTGGAGGGATTATTGGCAGACATCCGGTGTTATTGATTTTTCTTCCTGTACGGATCCCCGTGCTTCGCTTTTGGAGCGTCGGGTTGTGCTGTCTCAATATTTGCTCCGTTCGCAGGAAGCGCAAAATTACCCTCCTGCTGAAACCGGCCTGACTTATAATACATGGTATGGTAAATTTCATTTAGAAATGGTAATGTGGCACAGTTTTCATTATGCGCTTTGGAATAAAGCAGATCTTTTGGAGAAACAATTGAAATGGTATAAGACTGCCGTACCGATGGCATGTGATATTGCAGCCAGACAGGGATTTAATGGCATACGTTGGATGAAAATGACTGATCCATCTTCTAAAGAGGCACCATCGGATGTCGGCTCTTTTATTATCTGGCAACAACCCCATGTCATTTATATGTCAGAACTTATCTATCGTGCACGTCCTTCTCAAGAATTTCTTCGTGAGTATGCTGATATGGTAGAGCAGACGGCTGCTTTTATGGCTTCGTTTGTTAATTATGATTCTGATAATGATCGTTACATTATTCAGGGAGCTTGTGCGGCTAATGAATCCTATAATGAAGAGACGACCCTTAATCCTGCTTTTGAAATGGCTTATTGGCATTTTGGCTTGTCCATAGCTCAGAAATGGCGGGAGAGACTTGGGCTGCAACGTCATGCGGAGTGGGATGAAATTCTTGCTAAATTAGCTCCTCTTGCTACTAGTCCTGATGGCATTTACTTACCGGCGGAAAAGGGTAGAGGAATACCTGATTTCGTGAATGGTATTCCTGCTGAAAAATTACCGGAAATGCCGGCCGGTGGATACATTAATGGCCAGCGTCCTAAAGAAGCAGACGGTTCTGTTTCTCTATCGGAAGGCGAGAAAAGCAAACGTAAGCATGATCCTTTTTATGTTACAGGAACTTCTTCTGAAAATTTGCTGGCTTACGGCATGTTGCCTGAGTCGCGGCTCATTGATCAAGAAAAAATGCAAAAGACTTTGGTGCGTGCAGCTCAAAATTGGAATTGGTCCGGAGGATCTTGGAGTTGGAATTATCCCACATTGGCAATGAATGCTACTCGCCTGTTGCAGCCTGAGATTGCTTTGCGTGCCATAACTATGGACAACCGGGAGGACTTGCTTTTACCTAGTGGTAATAATTATCGTTCGACTCGTCTTCGTTCTTATTTGCCTGGTAATGGAGGGCTGTTATTAGCTGTTTCTATGATGTGTGCCGGGTGGGACGGTTGCTCGGTCAGTAATCCGGGATTTCCCAAAGATGGTAAATGGAATGTGCGTTGGGAGGGATTACATCCTATGCCATAGGATATAAGGAAGTCGTAAAAATGAATATCTATTTACAGTGTATAAAAATTTAGGTAATGAAAATATTGTTATTTTGCTCTTTATTAGTGATGTTCGGTGCCTGTACTCATCCCGTACAGCAGATTTCAATAGACCGTAAGGCGTTAGTGAATCGGAATAATCCTCAATTTTCAGCTTTCGATTCGTTGGCTTCGCTTTCAGTAGGGAATGGCGAATTTGCATTTACAGTAGATATTACAGGATTGCAAACTTTTCCTGACGCTTATAAAAAAGGTGTCCCTCTAGGTACGCAAAGTCAATGGGGATGGCATAGTTTTGCTAATATGGACGGTTATAGACACGAAGAAACATTGAGTGAATATGATTTTGGACGAGGACATAAGGAATTGTATGCAGTTCAATCTCAAGAAGATAAAAGACAAAAGAATGCATCTGATTGGTTTCGTGTCAACCCACATCGGTTACATTTAGGAGTGATCGGATTTGAATGGGGGGATGAGGCTGCTATTTCCGATATTACCAGAATCAGTCAGACTTTGAATTTATGGGAAGGTGAGATACTCAGTCGGTTTACTTGGAAAGGGAATGAATTTAATGTACGGACGGTTTGCCATCCGGCACAAGATATGATTTCAGCCCATATAGACAGTCACTTGCATACAGGGATAAAATTTCATTTTCCTTATCCTACAGGTATTCATACTGATAATGCATGTGATTGGGATGCCAATGATAAACACTCTACCGAGGTTCTTAAACAGGACACACAAAGCGCTGTGTTAAAGCGTACGTTGGATTCCACGGTATATTATGTAGAATTAAAATGGGAAGGCAAGGCATTATTGAAAGAAAAAGAGAAAAATTATTTCGTACTGCTTCCACAAGAAGATGCTTTTTCGTTTTCATGTGCTTTTACCGCTAATGAGCCAGATCAGCTTACTGTACTCCCTGATTTTTTTGAAGTTGAAAGTTTGGCTAAGAATCATTGGGTGAACTTTTGGGAAGAAGGTGCTGCGGTAGATTTCTCTCATTGCACGGATCCGCGTGCTAAAGAATTGGAACGTCGGGTAGTGCTTAGTCAATATTTGCTTGCTATTCAATGCGCGGGTAGTACCCCTCCGCAGGAAACAGGGCTAACTTACAATTCGTGGTTTGGGAAATATCATCTTGAAATGATTTGGTGGCATCAGGCATGGCAACCGCTTTGGGGACATTCTGAATTACTCAGCCATACTTTAGAATGGTATAAAACGGTAGAGCCTATAGCAAGGGAAGTGGCTCGTCGGCAAGGTTTTGATGGAATCCGATGGATGAAAATGACTGATCCTAGTGGTGTGGAGGCACCTTCCAGTGTAGGCAGTTTTTTGATTTGGCAACAACCGCATTTTATTTATCTGGCAGAACTTCTTTATCGCTCTAACCCTGATAAGAAAGTGATAGAGAAATATAACTATCTGGTTCAAGAAACAGCTAAGTTTATGTATGCTTTTGCCACATATGATGAATTGGGAGTGCGGTTTATTTTAAAGGGAGCGATTCCAGCTCAAGAAACATTGAATGCGAGTACTACTATAAATCCTCCTTTTGAACTTTCTTATTGGTATTTTGCCATGCAGATAGCGCAGATATGGCGTGAGCGTGCAGGTGAAAAACGTAACTTGGAATGGGATGAGTTAATAGACAAACTTTCTCCGCTGGCTTATAATGAGGATGGGTTGTATCTGGCTGCGGAAAATGCAATAGACACTTATAAGGATATTCGTTTTACCAGTGACCACATGGCAGTGTTGGGTGCCGTAGGTATCTTGCCTATGAATAAATTAATCCGTGAAGATTACATGAAGAATACACTTCAATGGATATGGGATAATTGGAATTGGGGAAAGACTTGGGGCTGGGATTATCCTATGACAGCAATGAATGCTACTCGATTGGGTGAGCCGGAAAAAGCGGTGGAGGCATTGCTTATGAATAAACGTACCAATACATATTTGCCGAATGGACATAATTATCAAGATCCCCGTTTACGTGTTTATTTACCTGGTAATGGTGGTTTATTAACTGCCATTGCATTAATGTGCGCTGGTTGGGATGGTTGTGAAATAGAAAATCCTGGTTTCCCGAAAATGGAAAATGGAATGTAATGTGGGAGGGATTGTCGCCCATGCCTTAAATTGATTTGATAAAGTGGCGTACTATTGTTTATGTGCTGATGTATCAATAGGCTGTGTAATGTTTCGCATAGCTATTGGTATATTGGCACATTGGTTTATTGTTGTAAATGTGGTAATTGTTTATTGAGGCTTTTTGTATTCTGCAACATAAAAAACACCATAAATACGATAAATAATACAGGCTTTATGGACGAATTTCCATATTATTGTATCTTATTCTATGGAATCTAATTCCATTTCGTCTTATTTTTGCAATATTGAAAATAAAAAACTATGAAATACAAAAAACTCATTTCTTTTCTAGCTTTCTTTTTAGCAGTTTTGTCAGTATATGGACAGAACCCTTTTGTCTTGAAATCAGGTGAACCGGTGACTATTGCTTGTGGTAATTCAGAGGAAGAAGTTGTACATACAGCTTTGAATTTGCTCAATCGTGATGTAGAGTCTGTTTTTTCTACCCGCATAATCGTTACTCCAGAAAGTAAAAAAGGAATGATTATAGTCGGAACCATCGGACAAAGTGATTTGATCGCTAAGGCAGGTGTTGATTTATCTCCTATAAAAAATAAAAAAGAAGCTTTTCTGTTGACCGTTTCTTCCACTGGTAAATTAGTTATAGCCGGCAGTGACAAGCGTGGTACTGCATACGGCGTCATGGAACTTTCACGGTTGATAGGCGTTTCTCCATGGGAGTGGTGGGCAGATGCGATCCCTGCAAAGAAAGAGATTTTTCAACTACCGGCTTCTTATCGGAATATGCAGTTTCCTTCTGTAGAATATCGGGGGATTTTTATCAACGATGAGGACTGGGGGCTGACTCCTTGGAGCTGGCAGACATACGAGCCGAGCAATATGAAAGGACAAATAGGCCCGAAAACGCATGAACGTATCTTTGAATTGATGCTTCGTCTGCGTGCCAATACCTTCTGGCCGGCTATGCATGGCTGTTCTGTACCTTTTTATTTTACACCGGGCAATAAAGAAGTGGCTGATAAGTTTGGTATTTTCATTGGAACTTCTCATTGTGAACCGATGATGCGGAATACCAATGGTGAGTGGAAACGGGATGGAGTGGGAGAGTATGACTATGTTCATAACAGTGCTCATGTTTTGTCCTTTTGGGAACAACGCGTAAAGGAGGTTGCAGAGTTGGATAATCTGTATACTTTAGGTATGCGTGGAGTACACGACGGTGCGATGAATGGTGCTAAGACTATAGAAGAACAAAAAGCCGTTCTGACTAAAGTGCTAAAGGATCAGCGCGATTTGTTGACTAAATATGTAAATAAGGATGTGACTCAAGTGCCTCAAGTCTTTATTCCTTATAAGGAAGTTTTGGATGTGTACCATGCTGGGCTGCAAGTACCCGATGAAGTGACGCTGATGTGGTGCGATGACAATTATGGTTATATCCGTCATTTCCCTACAGCAGAAGAACGTGCCCGTAAGGGAGGAAACGGGGTATATTATCATATATCTTATTGGGGACGTCCGCATGATTATCTTTGGTTAGGAACTGCTCATCCTTCGCTGATATATCAACAAATGACTTTGGCATATGAGCGAGGGATACAGAAAATGTGGATATTGAATGTAGGGGATATTAAACCGTCTGAATATCAGATAGAACTTTTCCTTGATATGGCATGGAACTTGGAAGCGGTGAAGCAGCAAGGGGTTGTAGCTCATCAACGTCAGTTTCTAGAGCGTGAGTTTGGACTGGAAGTGGCTGCACAATTACAACCTGTCATGCAGGAAGCTTATCGTTTGGCTTATATCCGTAAACCGGAATTTATGGGGAATACTCGTACGGAAGAAAAAGATCCTAAGTTTAAAATTATCAGTGATTTGCCTTGGAGTGAGCAAGAAATAAAAGAACGTCTGACTGCATACAAACAATTATCAGATAAAGTGGAGCAGGAATGGCATACGCTTTCTGCACAAAAAAAAGAAACCTATTTCCAGTTGGCGAAGTATCCTGTTCAGGCAGCAGCTCAAATGAATAGCAAACTGTTGACCGCGCAGTTGGCACGTCGTGGAAAGGTTGATTGGGCGGATAGCGACAGGGCGTATGATAGTATTGTTTCATTGACAAAACGCTATAACACGACCAAATGGAATCGTATGATGGATTTCCAACCACGCAAACTTCCGGTTTTTAACCGGGTGGAAAGAAAAACAGTTTTATCCGTTTTACCTGAAAAACGTCAGGCTGTCTATACATGGAATGGTGCTGATTGCGTTAATAGTTCACCGGTAGTATGCGAGGGGCTAGGTTATGAAGGAAAGGCGGTAGCGGTGGCAAAAAATAAAGAACTTACTTTTGAGTTTGCTGCGTGGGAAACGGATTCTGTAGAGGTGGAGGTACGATTATTGCCTAATCATCCGGTGGAAGGAGAACGGTTGCGTTTTACCATTTCTTTGGATGGAAGTGCCACGGAGTCTGTTTCGTATGAAACCAAAGGACGCAGTGAGGAATGGAAGGAAAATGTTTTGTGTAATCAGGCTGTTCGCCGGATGATTCTTCCTGTTACACGGAAAACCTCTCATCGTTTAATTTTTACTGCATTGGATGAAGGTGTGGTATTGGATCAGATATACCTTTATACACCTCGGATAAAATAGGGTGAACGAAGATATTCAGGATATTTGTGCATACAGAAATTACAATGAAAAACAACAGATAAAATGAAGAAGACTTTTTTTAAATCTTTGGCTAGTATTGCGGCCGTAGCTTTTGCCGTATCATGTACAGCACCGGCTCCAAAGTATAAAATGGTAATAGTTGATGCTCCTTTTGCTATGGAACCCATCAAAGAATGTGTTTTTCCCGAACAAGATTTTTTCCATTGTGGATTATGGTGCGGTGAAAGGTGGGGAAATAGTGAATACGGAGGCCATCGCCAAAGCCATAGTAGCTTGTAATAAGGCCGGAGGAGGCCGTGTGGTTATTCCTGAAGGGGAATGGTTGACGGGACCTATTCATTTTCAAAGTAATGTAAATCTTCATTTGGAAGAAAATGCCATATTACGCTTTACAGATAATCCTTCTGATTATCTGCCTGCTGTGATGACTTCATGGGAGGGTATGGAATGTTACAACTATTCTCCGTTGCTGTATGCTATGGATTGTGAGAATATTGCTATTACCGGAAAAGGAACATTGGCTCCTATTATGGATACTTGGAAAATCTGGTTCAAGCGTCCTAAACCTCACATGGATGCTTTGAAAGAGTTATATACGATGGCTTCTACTGATGTACCTGTAGAACAGCGTCAGATGGCAAAAGGAGAAAATCATCTTCGTCCTCATTTGATACATTTCAACCGGTGTAAAAATGTGCTGCTGGATGAATTCAAGATTCGCCAGAGTCCTTTTTGGACTATACATCTTTATATGTGTGATGGTGGTATCGTACGTAATCTGGATGTAAAGGCTCATGGTCATAACAATGATGGAATTGATTTGGAAATGAGCCGCAACTTCTTGATAGAGAACTGTGTGTTCGATCAAGGGGATGATGCTGTGGTTATAAAGGCAGGGCGTAATCAGGATGCATGGCGTCTGAATACTCCTTGTGAGAATATTGTGATACGCCATTGTGATATTTTGAAAGGACATACTTTACTGGGAATCGGTAGTGAAATGTCTGGTGGTGTACGGAATGTGTACATGCACAATTGTACGGCTCCCGATTCTGTATTCCGTCTTTTCTTTGCTAAAACCAATCATCGCCGTGGCGGATTTATTGAAAATATCTGGATGAAAAATGTGAAAGCGGGAAAGATGCAACGTGTACTCGAAGTGGATACGGATGTGCTTTACCAGTGGCGTGATTTGGTACCTACCTATCAGGATAGCATTACATTCATCAACGGACTTTATATGGATAGTGTGACTTGCGACCGTACCGAGGCTGTTTATGATTTGAAAGGCGATGCCCGTCTTCCTATCAAGAATGTGGAAATAAGGAATGTGACTGTGGGTGAAGTTACAAAGTTTGTGAAGAATGTGGTAAATGCGGAGAATGTGGTGGAGGAAAATATAATTTACAAGGAGAAACAAGATAAACAATGAAAACACAAAAAAAAACTATGGAGTGCTTTAGCTGCTCTGTGTGTGGCAACTGTAACGGTTGCCCAACCGGCCTACAATTATTCTAAACTGCAAAAAGAACAGTTGGGGCGTGGCGTTGTGGCCATTCGTGAAAATCCATCGGAGGTAGTGGTGTCGTGGCGTTACCTGTCTTCCGATCCGATCAATACTTCTTTCAATGTATATAGAAATGGAGAGAAAATAGCGGAAGTCCCCAATTCTACAGGTACTTTTTATCGAGATACTTACTCGGGTAATGAAAAAGCGGTATATACTGTAAAACCGATGATAAATGGGGTTGAAACAGGTAAGTTGAATGGAAATTATACTTTGCCGGCTAATGCTCCGTCTGGTTATATCGATATTCCTCTGGACAGGCCGGCAGAAGGTGTGACTCCTTCAGGACAAAAATATACCTATAGTCCTAATGACGCATCTATAGGTGATGTGGACGGCGACGGTGAATATGAGATTATTTTAAAGTGGGATCCTTCCAATGCACATGACAATGCTCATGACGGTTATACCGGAAATGTTTATTTTGATTGCTATCGTCTTACAGGAGAAAAATTGTGGCGCATTGACTTAGGGCATAATGTCCGTGCCGGAGCACACTATACTCAGTTTATGGTGTTTGATTTGGATGGAGATGGTAAGGCGGAAGTAGTCATGAAGACTTCTGATGGAACAAAGGATGGAAAAGGAAAGATAATAGGTGATGCCAAGGCTGATTACCGTGAACCGGGTATCACAGACGGAAATTCCCATGGAAATACACCTCGTAACCAAGGACGTATCCTGACTGGTAACGAATACTTGACTGTATTCAACGGACTGACAGGAGAAGCGATGAAAACAATTGATTATGTTCCGGCTCGTGGTAAATTGACCGACTGGGGAGACAACCGTGCCAACCGCAGTGACCGTTTCCTTGCTTGTGTAGCTTATCTGGATGGAGTACATCCCAGTGTGGTGATGTGTCGTGGATATTATACCCGCGCTGTGCTGGCGGCATTCGACTGGGATGGCAAGAACTTGAAACAACATTGGGTGTTCGACAGCAATAATCCGGGGTGTGGAGACTATGCCGGGCAGGGTAACCATAATCTTCGCGTAGGCGATGTGGATGGTGACGGATGTGATGAAATAATTTATGGTTCTTGTGCTATTGATCATGATGGAAAAGGATTGTATTCTACCCGTATGGGGCATGGAGACGCTATGCATCTAACACAATTTGCTCCCGGATTAAAAGGTTTGCAGGTTTGGGATTGTCATGAAAATAAGAAAGATGGTTCACTTTCCGTAATGCGGCTACGGGTGAAGTGTTGTTTCAGGTGAAAAGTAGTATAGATGTAGGTCGGTGTATGGCTGCTGATGTTGATCCGCGCAATCCGGGAGTGGAGATGTGGTCATCCGATTCAAAAGGAGTACGTAATATAAAAGGTGAAGTGATTCGTTCTGACCTCAAGAGCTTTTCAGTCAATATGGCTGTATGGTGGGATGGAGATTTGCTTCGTGAGTTGCTGGATAAAAACAGGATAACCAAGTATGATTGGGAAGACGATGTATGTCGTCCGTTAATGATATTTGATGGAACGGATTCAAATAATGGTACGAAGTCCAATCCTTGTTTGCAGGGAGATATAATAGGTGATTGGCGTGAGGAGGTGCTGCTCCGTACGGAAGATAATTCGGCACTTCGTCTGTATGTGTCGCGGATACCGACTGAATACCGTTTTCATACTTTCTTGGAAGATCCGGTGTATCGTATCAGTATCGCTACTCAAAATGTGGCATACAACCAGCCTACCCAGCCTGGTTTTTATTTCGGACCGGATTTGAAAGAGGGGATATTTAGAGGTTATGAATTTAAAAATAAATAAAGACTATATACCATGAATCTGAAAACATTAAGTATGATGGGCGCTCTGTTGCTGCTGGCAGGAACGGGTGCGAATGCGCAAAAGAAGAAAGAAGTACTGAATGATTCGAATACGCCGTTACACTTGTTGCAACCTGCATACAAAGTGCCTTACGGTATGCTCACTACAGAGGAGATAAAGGCCGATATGGATCGTGTCCTTCGTTATTTGGAAAAGAATACTCCGACTCGTGTCGTTGATAAGAATACAGGTAAGGTTATTACGGATTATGCCAATATGACGGCTGATGCACAGCTGGAACGAGGTGCTTTCCGTCTGGCAAGTTATGAATGGGGGGTGACTTATTCAGCTATGTTGGCTGCTGCTGAGGCTACAGGGGATCAGGCTTATTATAAATATGTAACAGATCGTTTTCAGTTTCTGGCCGAGGTTGCTCCACACTTCCGTAAAGTATTGGAAAAGTATGGAACTGTAGATCCGCAGATGAAACAAATTTTGACTCCTCATGCATTGGATGATGCCGGGGCGGTGTGCGCGGCTATGGTCAAGGTGCAGATGAAGAAAAATTCACCGGACTTAAGCCGTTGATTGATAATTATATGGATTTTATTGTGAATAAGGAGTATCGTCTTGCTGATGGAACATTTGCCCGTACCCGTCCACAACATAATACGTTATGGTTGGACGATATGTTTATGGGTATTCCACCGATAGCTTGGTATTCGTGTATCGCAGGTGATAAACAACAGGCCTATTTGAGCGAAGCTGTACGTCAGATATTTCAATTTGCAGACCGTATGTGGGTTCCCGAGAAGAAACTTTTCCGTCATGGATGGGTGGAAGGTATGCAGGATCATCCTGCTTTCCATTGGGGACGTGCCAATGGTTGGGCGTTGTTGACTATGTGTGAGGTATTGGATGTGTTGCCGGAGGATTATCCTCAGCGCGATAAAATTCTAGATCTGTTCCGTACTCATGTACGTGGTCTTGCTGCATGTCAAAGTGGTGAAGGTTTCTGGCATCAGTTGCTGGATCGTAATGATTCTTATCTGGAAACTTCAGCCACGGCTATTTATGTATATTGCTTTGCCCATGCTATCAATAAAGGATGGATTGACGCTATGGCATACGGACCGGTGGCACAGTTGGGATGGCATGCCGTAACGACTCAAATCAATGCGGAAGGTCAAGTAGACGGAACTTGTGTAGGAACAGGTATGGCTTTTGATCCGGCTTTTTATTATTATCGTCCGGTCAATGTATATGCTGCCCACGGTTATGGCCCGGTACTTTGGGCGGGTGCTGAGATGATTAATATGCTGAACAAACAACATCCTAAAATGAATGACAGCGCCGTGCAATATTACCGTACGGAACAAAAGACTTCAGAACCTATTTTCCATGTAATGGATGGTGGAGCTAAATAAGAAAAAAACAGAACTTAAAAAAAGGAGGAAAATACCATGAAACGTGAAGCTTTTAAGATGTTCTTGAAGCCGGGCTTTGAGAAAGAGTACGAAAAAAGACATGCGGCTATTTGGCCGGAATTGAAGAAAATGTTATCTGATGGAGGAGTATATGATTACTCCATTTATTGGGATAAGGATACTAATATTCTGTTTGCCTGTCAGAAGACAAAAGGAGATGAGTCTTCGCAAGATATGGGGGCCAATCCCATTGTACAGAAATGGTGGGATTATATGGCGGATATCATGGAAGTAAATCCGGATAATTCTCCGGTAACCATCCCGCTGCCTGAAGTCTTCCACATGGACTAAGATAAAAAAGAGTGTATCGATTCATTTTGATACACTCTTTTTTTATACCTTTGCAGGCACAACAACACTATGATGAATGATATGAAAAAACACATCTATACTTTATGGGCATTCTTTATTCTTTTCAGTCAGAGTATTGCCGCATCAGTCGAGGTGCGTTCTACTCATATGACTACGGGAGATGGAGTCGCCAATAACTCAATTCGATATATATATCAGGATAGCAAAGGCTTTATCTGGATGGGAACGTTGAATGGGCTTAGTCGTTATGACGGGAATTCGTTTGTGACTTTTCGTCCTGAGGGTGGAAATAAAATTTCGTTGATAGACCATCGGATTCGCGATTTGGAAGAAGATAAAAATGGTTTCTTGTGGATTGCGACTTCTGCCGAGTTGTTTAGTTGTTATGATCTGAAGAAAGATTGCTTTGTTGATTTTACCGGTTGTGGGGAATATAAACAACTGTATAGCTATAAGATGACTGACCGTGAAGGTAATGTCTGGTTATGGCAGGATGGAAACGGGTGTCGTAAAGTGACTTATATGAATGGTGGGTTTACATCTATAGTTTTCAAGAAAGAAAATAATAATCTCCCTTCTAATAATGTTACTTATATATCTGAGGATGAACAAGGAAGAATATGGATTGGTAGCCATGACGGTATAGCTCAAGTGGTAGAGGACAAGGCAGTATTGGTGGAAGAAAATCATGATGCTTCCAAGATGATGTCTTTTGGTAAAGATGTTTTTTTTCTTTCGGGAACAGGAACAATTTCGTTGAAGAGAGAAGGAGAGGATAGCCGTATTGTTACTCGTTTAGGTGAAGGTAGTAAAGTATATAGTACCATGCGCTTGCAAAACGATTGGATTGTTTTTACGGAAGATGGCAGTTATGTCTTCAATTTGAAAACTCATCAGGTAAGTTTGGATACGGAACTGAATATAAAAAAAGGACAAGTTCAGATTGACAACCGGGGGAATTTTTGGATTTATAATCATACGGGTAAGGTATGGTATGTCAATGCCAAGACCAGATTTGTCAAGTCTTTCCAACTGATTCCGGCTGATAAAGTAAATTATATAGATGAGGAACGTTACCACATAGTTCATGATTCTCGTGATATAGTTTGGATTTCCACTTATGGTAACGGTTTGTTTGCTTATGATTTGGCAACTGATGAATTGCAGCATTTCGAATCCAATATTAATGGATTCAGTCATATCACTTCAAATTTTTTGCAATATATTATGGAGGATCGTGCCGGTGGTATTTGGGTTAGTTCGGAATATACGGGTATTTCTCGTCTTTCGGTCTTGAATGAAGGAGCTGAGCGTATTTTTCCTGAAGATGAAACTTTATCAGACCGTTCAAATACCGTGCGTATGATCAACCGTATGCCTGATGATAAGATTTGGTTGGGTACCCGTCGTGGAGGATTGTATATTTATGACCCTCATTTGAAAACTATAGAGAGCAGTCGTTATTTTGATTCTAATATTTATGCTGTTGAGGAAGGGGCTGATGGTAGTATTTGGTTGGGGAGCCGTGGAAACGGATTGAGTATTGACGGAAGATGGTACACTTATCACTCGGATGATCCTCTGTCTATTGGAAATAATAATATCTTTACTCTTTACCGGGACCGAAAGAATAGAATGTGGATAGGCACTTTTGGCGGTGGATTGAATTTGGCGGTTAAGGAAAAGGATAGGTATGTATTCAAGCGGTTTTTGAACAATTTTTATAGCCAGCGTCAGATTCGTGTGATACAGGAAGACAATAATGGATGGATATGGGTGGGTACTAGTGCTGGGGTTTACATATTTAATCCTGATTCGTTAATGAATGATCCGGATAACTATATTACTTATAATTATAATAACGGTAAGTTACGTAGTAATGAAATAAAGTGTATCCATCAAGATAGTAAGGGTCGGATATGGGTTGGTACTTCAGGAAAAGGATTCAGTATGTGCATGCCAGAAGGTGATTACAGAAACTTGACTTTTGAGCATTATGATGGAAGTGATGGGTTGGTAAATAGTATGGTGCAATCTATTGTTGAAGACAGGGAGGGCAAACTTTGGGTTGCGACGGAATATGGTATTTCTCGTTTTGATCCGGATACGCATGCTTTTGAAAATTTCTTTTTTTCAGCATATGCGTTGGGGAATGTTTATAGTGAGAACAGTGGTTGTGTGAGTAAGGATGGTAAACTGATGTTTGGTTCTAATTATGGATTAGTTGTTATCACTCCCGGCAAAATTGTGAATAATTCTACTGTAACTCCTATGGCAGCTTTTACCAATCTTCGAATTAATGGTATTGCTATGCGCCCAGGCGATGTGGATTCTCCGTTAGACCGTTCGTTGATTTATACAGATGAAATTGAGTTGAAATATTTCCAAAATTCTTTTGTCATAGATTTCTCTACATTTGATTATTCCGGAACGAATAGTACTAAATATACGTATCGGTTAGATAATTATGATAAGGAGTGGAGTATACCGTCTTCGTTGAATTTTGCAGCTTATAAGAACCTGGTACCCGGTACTTATAAATTGCGGGTGAAAGCTTGCAATGGGGTAGGTGTGTGGGGAGATAAAGAAACGATTTTGAAGATTATCGTTGTTCCTCCTTTTTGGAAAACTACTTGGGCTTTCTTTATTTATGCTATTTTGATAGGGGGGGCGTTATACATCACTTTCAGACTAATGCGTGACTTTAATACTTTGCGTAATCGTATACAGGTGGAGAAACAGCTGACAGAGTATAAATTAGTTTTTTTCACGAATATCTCTCATGAGTTCCGTACTCCCTTGACTTTGATACAAGGAGCATTGGAGAAGATACAGCGTGGTGGTAAAATCCCTAAAGAAATGGCTTATTCATTGAAGGTCATGGATAAAAGTACCCAGCGTATGTTGCGTCTTATCAATCAGTTGCTGGAATTCCGTAAGATGCAGAATAATAAACTGGCCCTTTCTTTAGAGGAAACGGATGTCATGGCTTTCTTGTATGAAATTTTTCTGAGTTTCAATGATGCTGCTGAGTCTAAGAATATGGATTTCAAGTTTTTGCCATCTGTAGCCTCTTATAAGATGTTTATCGATAAGGGTTATTTGGATAAAGTGACTTATAATTTATTGTCTAATGCTTTCAAATATACGCCCAGTGGTGGAAAAGTGACTTTTTCTGTGACGGTAGATGAAGCAAGGAAACTGTTGGTCATATCGGTAGCCGATTCCGGTGTAGGCATTCCTAAAGAGAAGCGTAATGAGTTATTTAAGCGTTTTATGCAAAGTAGTTTTTCGGGTAGTAGTGTCGGAGTCGGCCTGCATTTGACACATGAACTGGTGTGTGTGCATAAAGGTACGATAGTGTATACTGAAAATGAAGGTGGTGGGTCTATATTTACAGTCAGTTTGCCTACTGATATTTCTGTTTATGAGGAAAAAGATTTCCTGATTCCCCATAATGTGTTGCTGGAAGAGGAGGAAGTACATCATGCGGCTGTTCTTGCAGGAGAAATATCGGCGCAAGAAGGGGAAGTGGAACTTCCATCTGCACCACTTAATAAGCGGAAAGTACTTATTATAGAAGATGATAACGATGTACGTGAGTTTTTGAAAGAAGAAGTGGGACAATATTTTGAAGTTGTGGCCGAGGCGGATGGTCCGTCTGGATTGGAACGTGCACGTACGTATGATGCTGATTTGATAATCTGTGATGTGTTGATGCCGGGGATGACAGGGTTTGAGGTAACCCGAAAATTGAAAAATGATTTTGATACAAGTCATATACCTATTATTTTATTGACAGCTATGAGTCTGCCGAAAGTCATTTGGAAGGTGTGGAAAGTGGTGCGGATGCATATATTACTAAGCCTTTTAGCCCGAAACTACTGTTGGCACGCGCTTTCAAACTAATAGAGCAACGTGAGAAATTACGTGAGAAGTTTTCGAATGATCCGAATATGGTACGACCGGCTATTTGTACCTCTGATAAGGATAAAGAATTTGCTGACAGATTACAGGTGGTTATGGAACAACAGATTGGTAATGCTCAGTTTACGATTGATGAGTTTGCTTCGATGATGGGATTGGGACGAACCGTTTTTTATCGTAAGATACGTGGGGTGACGGGATATTCACCCAATGAATATATTCGGATTATTCGTATGAAGAAGGCGGCAGAACTGTTGTTGGAAAATCGTTATACGGTAGCTGAAGTTTCTTATAAAGTAGGTATTAATGATCCGTTCTATTTTAGTAAATGTTTTAAGCAACAATTTGGTGTGGCACCTTCTGTTTATTTGCGTGGAAAGGAAGAGTCCGGGATACAGGATACAGAAAATAAGGACTGATGAAAAACTTTTCTTAAATAAGAAGGTCAATCGAGAATAATATAGAATAGAATCGGTTGACCTTTTTGCTTTAATGGACTATATTATTTAGTATGGCTTGAGACTGATTTTAGTCAGTACTTTGCGACTTACAATATATAGTATCCATGTACAAGCAGAAGCGGTAAGTAATGCTGCTATTTGTCGAGTGGTGTCAGATATATCTAGAGGCAGAGACGCTCCAAGCCACCAACCTGCCAAGGCTGCGGTAACAGTAAGTAAGGCCATAATGATGCTTACTCCTAAAATGAACATTATTCTTTTCATAAATGGTTTAAGTTTGATTCAATATTAAATAAATGCTATTTCAAGTCAGTTTGTTCATGATTATATAAAAAATCGTGAGTAAAAGGGATGTAAATTAAAAAAGGAGTATCCTCTTCCAGAGGATACTCCTTTTTTATGTAGGAATGATAAATCTTACTGATTAACTCTTTTTTCCTGAATTCTAGCTTTCTTGCCAGTAAGAGCACGTAAATAGTACAATTTAGCACGACGAACTTTACCAACTTTGTTAACAGTGATACTGTCGATAGCCGGAGATTCGATAGGGAAAATACGTTCAACACCTACAGTACCAGACATTTTACGAACGGTGAAAACGTTTTTTGTCACCATGTCCAGCGATTTTGATAACAACACCACGGTACAACTGTACACGTTCCTTGCTACCTTCAACGATACGGTATGCCACTGTAATAGTATCACCAGCTTTGAATGAAGGATGCTGTTTGCCAGTAGCAAATGCTTCTTCAGCAATTTTAATTAAATCCATTTTTTTGATTTTAAATTGTTTATCGTTACCAACGCAACATATCAAGTAACTCTTCTTTGACAGCGATTGCGCGAAAGCGGTGCAAAATTACTAGATTTTTGTCATACAGCCAAATTAAATTCAACTATTTTTTCATCTGATATCGTTGGTTGCAACTTCTTTTTTAACTACATTTGGGCAATAAACAACTAATAAACATGAAACCAAACCGAATTATGTGTATGATTCCGGCAGGAATAGCAGCCGGGATTTTTATGTTTTCAAGCTGTCACTCAGGGTATTCACTGGCATCAGTTGAGGGAAACAGGATAGAAGTGACAGCAGCTTTGGATGCTAACCCGGATTCCACTGCAATCGCTATTTTGACTCCGTATCAAAAAACGGTTGATAGTATTATGTCACCAGTCATAGGACAAAGCGCTCGTTTTATGGATCGCTTTCGTCCTGAAAGTGAGTTATCCAACTTGGTAGCGGATATTTTACGTTGTTCTGCTTCTGCATATATAGGCCGCATAGCCGACGTGGGGGTGACGAATATGGGCGGACTACGTACGGCTTTGCCCGAGGGGGATATAACTTACGGTAATATTTATGAAATAACTCCCTTTGAAAATACATTGTGCATTGTTACTATGAATGGTTCTTTGCTGCGCGAACTTTTTGAAAATATAGCAGCTGTGCATGGTGAGGGATTAAGTGGTGCTTGCCTTGAAATTTCTGGAGATGGAAAATTATTGGATGCTACAGTAGCCGGAAAAGAAATTGAAGACTCCAAAGAGTATAAAGTGGCTACCTTGGATTATTTGGCTGAGGGAAATGACCATATGACTGCTTTTGCTAAAGTAGGCGATGCGGATAAATTGCTGCCTGAAAAGGCCACAGTGCGTCAGTTGTTTCTGAACTATGTGAATGAGCAGACTAAAGCAGGGAAGAAAATAGACTCAAAGATAGAAGGAAGAATTACCGTTAAAGAATAAACAGAACCGTCATGAAACGAATATATGTATTATTTACTGCTCTGTGTGTATGTTGTGTGCTGGCAGCACAGGATATCAAAGAACTTTTGATACTTCATACTAATGATACCCATAGCCGTGTGGAACCTATTTCCATTACTGACCCGAATCCGGAGTTTGCAGGAAAAGCGGGCTTTGTACGTCGTGTTACCTTAATCAAAGAAATGCGGAAACAGAACAAGGATTTGTTATTGTTCGATTGTGGTGACTTTTCACAAGGTTCTCCTTTTTATAATATGTTTGGTGGTGAGGTTGAAGTGAAGCTGATGAATGAAATGGGATATGATGCCGGGACTATTGGAAATCATGAATTTGATTTTGGTTTGGATAATATGGCACGTCTTTTTTAAAATGGCGGATTTTCCTATTGTTTGTGCTAATTATGGTGTACAGGGAACTGTTTTGGAGGGTCTTGTCAAACCGTATGTTATTTTGGAACGTAAGGGGGTAAAGGTAGGCGTGTTCGGACTGAGTCCTGCGTTGGAGGGATTAGTACAGGCAAAAAACTGTGAAGGAGTGGTTTTTGAAAATCCAATAGAGGCCGCCCAGCGTGTGGCAGATATATTGAAGAATCGGGAAAAATGTGATTTGGTGGTTTGTTTGTCTCATTTAGGATGGCAAGGAAAACCTTATTCTGATGAAACTTTGATTCCTAATACTCGTAATATTGATATTGTCTTGGGAGGTCATTCGCATTCTTATTTTGATAAGACTTTGTTTTATAAGAATTTGGATGGCAAAGAGATTCCATTGCAACAAATGGGAAAAAATGCTGTTTATGTAGGAGAAATGAAAGTAAGGATGGAAAAGAACTGATAGTTGCTGTTGTATAGGGAAATCTGATATAATTGAGTAAGTTAGATGAGGAGAAACATATTGTTATTTATAAGTTTATGTGTTGTCGGATGTGCGATGATGTATGCACAGCAGATGCCTGGGCTGTTACAAAAGGGGAAGGCGGACACTCAGGATTGTAAGGCGTGGGTGGATGAACAGCTTTCTGAAATGAGTTTGAAGGAAAAGATAGGACAACTGTTTATACACACAGTGGCTCCTCTTCAGACACAACGAAATAAAAACAATATATATGCAGCTATAAAAGAATATAAAGTAGGAGGATTACTTTTTTCGAGTGGCCAGTTGTCTAATCAAGTTTTATTAACTAATTATGCGCAGAGTCTGGCAGAAGTACCTTTGTTCATTACTTTTGATGGTGAATGGGGGCTGGCTATGCGTTTGAAAGGAACTCCTCGTTTTCCAAGAAACAGAGTTTTGGGATGTATACAGGATAATGAACTGCTTTATGAATATGGTAAGGAAGTAGCTCGCCAATGTAAGGAGATAGGTGTGCAGATCAATTTTGCTCCGGTGGCTGATGTGGATGTTAATCCTCGGAATCCGGTTATTAATACCCGTTCTTTTGGTGGTGATCCTCGGAATGTGGCTCAAAAAGTGGTGGCTTATGCTCGTGGTTTGGAGGATGGAGGGGTATTGTCTGTCTGTAAACATTTTCCGGGGCATGGAGATACGGAAGTGGATTCTCATAAGGCGTTACCGGTTTTGAATTTTGATCGTGCGCGTTTGGACAGCATTGAACTTTTTCCGTTTAAAGAGGCTGTTAAAGCAGGACTGGGAGGTATGATGGTAGGGCATTTGGAGGTACCTGAATTGGGTAAAAATCCGGCTTCGATTTCTTCACATATTATTTATAATTTACTTTGTCGGGAATTGGGCTTTCAAGGTTTGGTTTTTACAGATGCTTTGGAGATGAAAGGTATTTCGCAAAATGAGAATATATGCGCTCAAGCCTTGATAGCAGGCAATGATTTATTATTGGCTCCCCGTAATTTGAAGAGAGAATTGGATGGTGTTTTAAATGCTGTAAAAAGTGGAAAACTATCAGAAGAATTGATTACGGAAAAATGTCGTAAAGTATTGACTTATAAATATGTTTTAGGGTTGAAGAATAAACCTCACGTCCAACTTTCCGGGCTGGAGAAACGATTGAATCGCCCGGAAACGAAGGAGTTGATTCTCCGCTTGCAGAAAGCTGCTATAACGGTTCCTGCTAATGTAAGTGGAATCTTGCCTTTGGATTCAAAATTGAAGGGTACGGTGGTTCTGAATATTGGGAAAACTCCCGGTGCAGGGCTTGATTTTTATAATCGTTTGCAAAATACACTCTCTCTCACACGCGTTGTTGCTCGTCCGGATTCGATGGAAGCTATTAGAAAACGATTGTTGGGTAGTCAGCGTGTAATTGTGGTGGTTACTTCGGATGATTACAAAAAGTATAAAACAATGCTTGATTCGCTTCCGGCTGATTTGCCTGTTGTTTATGTGTTTCTGATGCCATTAAAGTCTATGTTGGATATGGAGGGCTACTGGAAGAAAGCGGCGGCTGTAGTATTGGGGCATAGTGATGAATCTGTTATTCAGGAGTATGTGGCTGATGTCTTGGTAGGAAAGGCGGTGGCAGACGGGCGTTTGTCCGTGGCTGTCGCCGATTTGTTCAAACCGGGTGATGGAGTGACTATAACTCCTAAAGTGCCTCGTATTTATAGACCTGAGGATTATGGTATGGACTCCAAAATACTGGAAAAGATAGACGGGATAGCTATGGAAGGAATCAAAGCGAAAGCTTATCCTGGTTGTCAGATTCTAATTTTAAAAGATGGGAAACCAGTATATGATAAGTCTTTCGGTACTTTCACTTATGAAAGTGACCAAAAGGTGGAAAAGGATGATTTGTATGACTTGGCTTCGTTGACCAAGACCACGGCGACGCTGTTGGCTGTTATGAAACTTTACGATGAAGGTAAATTTGGTTTGACCGATCGCATATCCCAATACATTCCAGCTTTAAAAGGCACGGATAAGGAGCGGGTCACTATAGAGGAGTTGCTTTTACACCAGTCGGGCATTCCCGCTTTTTGGCCTTTTTATAAGGAGGCTATAGATAAAGACAGTTATAAGGGGACTTTTTACAAAGCAAGACCGGACGCTAGTCATCATACGCAAATAGATGTACGGCTGTATGTCACTGATAAGTTCGATTATAGAAAAGAGTTGATGGCAAAATCTTTCTCTGCCGATTATCCTTTACAGGTAGCTGACAGTATGTTTCTTCATCGTTCTTTTCGTGATTCCATTATAGCACAAATAGGACGTATTCCATTAAAAGACAGGAGATATCGTTACAGTTGCCTGAACTTTATGTTATTGAAGGAAATGGTAGAGAATATCAGTAAAATGCCTATGAATCTTTTTTTAGATAAAGAATTCTATAAACCGATGGAGATGAACCGTACGGCTTATTTGCCGCTTCGACAGTTTAAAAAGGAGGAAATTGTTCCTACAGTGAAAGCGGATTATTTGCGTAAAGGAAAAGTGTTGCAAGGTTATGTACACGATGAATCAGCTGCTTTCATGGGAGGGGTGTCAGGAAATGCCGGTTTATTTTCTACGGCTCGTGATGTGGCAAAAGTGTATCAGTTATTGATTGATGGAGGAGTTTATAATGGAAAGCGTTATCTGAGTAGGGAAACTTGTGATTTATTTCTAACCCATACTTCGAAGATCAGTAGGAGAGGATTGGGATTCGACAAACCGGATGTGAATAATAGTGTGAAAAGTCCGTGTACGGAAGAAGCGCCTGAAGAGGTGGTAGGACATACTGGTTTTACCGGAACTTGCGCTTGGGCAGATCCGAAAAATCATTTGGTTTTTGTTTTTCTGAGTAATCGGATTTATCCGCGTCCTTTTGACCATAAACAGTTGATGCGGTTAAATATCCGTCCTCGTATGCAACAGGTTATGTATCAGGCTTTGATGAAATAACCGTATTTAGATTAAATACAAATTAGCGCATTTTTGTAATCTCTATGTGACAACTAATAGAGAAAAGCTGTATATTTGCTCCATCAATTAGTACTAATAATTTAATAATTAACGAAAATGGCTTACGTAATTAGTGACGATTGTATCGCTTGCGGTACTTGTATCGATGAATGCCCGGTAGAAGCAATTTCTGAAGGTGATAAGTATTCTATCAATCCGGATCTGTGTACAGAGTGCGGAACTTGTGCTGATGCTTGTCCTTCTGAAGCTATTCATCTTGGCTAAGCAATACAATTTTGTTCTTTAAAGTTAATAACGATCGTTTCCGTTGATGGAAACGGTCGTTTTTTTGTTTTTCTTAAAGCTTTGTGTTGATTACAAGCTCGTATGTCTACTTTATGAATAAAAAAACAGGCACCACAGAAAAAAACGGATGCCTGTTCTTTTTAAAGAAAGAATATTTTATTTTAATAGGGCTAATGCTTCTTTGATGCGGCGCATAGCTTCTATAATATTCTCATCGGAAGTTGCATAACTCATACGGATGCATTCGGGGGAACCGAATGAAGTACCACCTACACATGCCACATGACCTACTTCAAGTAGATACATTGCCAAATCGTCAGCGTTATTGATATTGCGGTCACCTGCTGATTTGCCAAAAAAAGAATCACATTTCGGAAATAAATAGAATGCTCCTTGAGGATTGTTTACTTCAAATCCTGGAATTTCTTTTGCTAATTTTACAATAAGGTCACGGCGGCGCTGGAATGCCTGACGCATTTCTTCTACGGGAGTTTGAGTGCCTGTATAGGCAGCTTCGGCAGCTTTCTGAGAAACAGAGCACGGACCTGAGGTATATTGTCCTTGTAGCTTATTTACAGCTTTTACAATCCATTCCGGACCGGCAATGAACCCGATTCTCCATCCTGTCATAGCATATGCTTTTGAAACTCCGTTTACAATAATTACATTGTCATGAATCTCGGGGAATTGGGCAATGCTTTCATGTTTGCCACTGTATGTGATATGTTCGTAAATCTCATCGGCTATAACATATACTTGCGGGTGCTTTGTCAAAACAGCGGCCAAGCCAGCCAACTCTTCCTTGGTATAAACAGAACCGGTGGGATTTGACGGTGAGCAAAGAATCAATGCTTTGGTCTTGGGAGTAATCGCTACTTCTAGTTGTGCAGGGGTAATCTTGAAATCCTGATCAATACCGGCAGTAATAATAACAGGAGTACCGTCAGCTAATTTTACCATTTCAGGATAGCTTACCCAATAGGGAGCCGGGACTATTACTTCGTCACCGTTGTTAACTAGAGCCATAATCGTATTACAAACAGATTGTTTGGCACCGTTTGCACAGGAGATTTGTGCAGCTGTATAGTTTAATCCGTTTTCATTCTTCAGTTTGGCTACGATTGCATTGCGAAGTGCAGGATATCCTGGAACTGGAGAATATCTGGAAAAGTTATCATCTACTGCTTTTTTTGCTGCTTCTTTGATGTGGTCCGGGGTATTGAAGTCCGGTTCACCCACGCTTAAATTAATGACATCAACTCCTTGGGCTTTTAGCTCATTACTTTTTTTGGGACATGGCCAATGTTGCTGAAGGAGACAAACGATTCAAACGATCTGATAATTGATTCATTGCTATTATTTTTAATGTGTTTAAGTTTACTTGCTGCAAAATAAAGGATAATATCTCAATTATGAAAGTAAAACAGACGAAATCGCATGAAAAATGATGTGATTTCGTCTGAGTTATAGCTTTTTTATTTGTTAAAGTGCAATGTATGTCCCATTCTGTCTTTTTTGGTTTTTAAATAACGCTCGTTATATTTGTTAGGCGTGATTTCAATAGGAACGTTTTCAACTATGGACAAACCGTATGATTCCAATCCTACACGTTTGACAGGGTTATTTGTCAGCAAACGCATTTGGGTGACGCCTATACTGCGTAGTATCTGTGCTCCGACTCCATAATCACGTTCATCTGCCTGATGTCCTAAAAGGATATTAGCTTCTACAGTATCCACACCATTTTCTTGCAATTTGTAGGCTTTCATTTTTTCCATTAGTCCTATGCCTCTTCCTTCTTGGTTTAAATAAACAACAGCGCCTTTTCCTTCTTTTTCGATCATTTGCAATGCTTTGTGCAGTTGTTCTCCACAGTCACAACGCATGGATCCGAAAATATCACCGGTGGCGCAAGAAGAATGCACGCGTACCAAAACGGGTTCTCCTTCTTTTATGTCACCTTTTATAATAGCGATATGTTCTAAACCATTACTTTTCTGGCGGAAAGGTATCAGACGGAAATGGCCGTATTCAGTCGGCATGTCCACTTCCACCCCTTTTTCTACTAATGACTCTTGCTTTAGACGATAGGCGATCAAGTCACGGATTGAAATTAGTTTCAGCCCCCATTCATCGGCCATTTTTCTTAGTTCGGGCAGACGAGCCATGGTTCCATCCTCACTCATGATTTCCATTAATGCGGCAGCAGGGTAGAGTCCTGCTAGCCGTGCCATGTCTATACAGGCTTCTGTATGACCGGCACGTCTCAGTACGCCTTTGTCTTGTGCATATAATGGATTGACATGCCCCGGACGTCCGAATGTTTCGGGAGTGGAGGTGGGGTCGGCAAGAGCACGGATAGTGGCGGCCCGGTCGTAGATAGAAACTCCGGTACTGCAACCTTCCAGCTTATCCACAGTTACAGTGAAAGGAGTACCTAGAACTGACGTGTTTGTATCTACTTGATGAGGTAATTCCAATTCCTTGCAACGAGAAATAGTGATAGGTACACAAAGTACGCCACGCGCATGTTTCAGCATGAAATTGACTTGTTCGGGAGTAATTTTTTCCGCAGCAACAATTAAATCGCCTTCATTTTCACGGTCTTCGTCGTCCACTACAATGACAAACTTACCTTCACGGAAGTCAGCTATCGCTTCTTCGATGGTATTTAGTTTTAATTCTTCCATAGTCAAATTATAAATGATTTATTGTTTATTCTTTCTTGAATTTCACGGTTGGTCTTGATTATGTTTTTTAAATCTTTATCCAGCCGGATACTGAACCGCCAAATGCGGAAATAGAAGAACAGGCCTATTGGTACAATGATTCCTGCGAGTAAATTCAGCCATTGGTTGTCAAACGGACTTTTGTGAGCTTTGGTGGACAAAATGGGATATCTATTTAAGTATTCCAGTAATACTCCATCTTTGCTGTTGGATAATTCTTCTATGAGTAGTTCCATTTTGGCGCTGATATCGGCTATGATGTCATCATGTCCTTTGTTGGTGAAGATGCGGATATAATTAGGTGCGTCGGCCAGTCTATGCTTGATGGCATACTCGTTACAGATGTTGCATAGTTTCTCCAGTTCTGTTTGTATGCGTGGATAGTCCGGATCTTCTATAATAACTTCTTTTTTGAATACATGGCGCGAGGGGCGCAGACCTAACAGCATACGGAAGAAATTGATATATACTTCGGCATTGAATACCACTGAGTCATTATTCGACTTATAAGTAAAGAAGGCTCCGATAGGTGCCAATACAATGGTACTCATCCAAACACCTAATACCATATTCATTTCACCGCTTTTTGCTACTCGGGTAGCCCCGGAATCAATGATATAATAGATTACGAAAATCAAGACGGATACACTACGGGCATTCCTAAACCTCCTTTGCGGATGATGGCTCCCAAAGGCGCACCGATGAAAAAGAAAATCAAACAACTTATAGAGAGGGTGATTTTTTTGTGCCAGTCGGCTTCGTGTTTTCGGATATTGTTGTCCGCATCTGTAGTTTGATAACTTTTCATGTTCCATTCACTGGCCAGTGACTCGGTGCGATCCGCCGCACTACCCAGTGTCTTATCTTTTTCAGCTAAAGTATAGGAATTGAATAGACTGTCTACATTGATTTTGCTGTTTGTTTCAACTATTTTTGCGGAGTCTGTTTTCGATAATATGATATTGCGATAAGTCGAGGCTTTTATTTCATTGTACATGCTTCTTCCCAAACTGTCGGCGCGGTGGCTCAGCGAGTCGATGGACTGGCTGATTTCAATCATATTCTTGCTGTCCGAACGGTCACTTAAAAAACTCCCATCTACCATGTTGAATCCGCCGTCAAATTCAATAATGGTATGTTTCTCTCTGAAGGTTTCACGTCGATAGGGGACATTATTGGATGAAATGGTCTGCGATTTCAGATTTTCGAACTGTTCTCCGTTATACAGATGTAGGTAAAGATGTTGTTTGTCTGCTGTCATCTCCATTTTTCCTTCGGAAGCCCATATAATGTGAGCGTTTTCAAACCCATCTGAAAAGTTGTAGATCAGTACATCTTTTAGCATTCCTGTTTCACGGTCTTTCTGTTTTACATATATATTATACCCCTCAATTTCGTCGTAAAATACACCTTCCGGAATATCCAGTTCTGGTGAAGTTTGCTTCATGGATACAAGTAAAGTAAGCAATTTGATCTGCGCTTTGGGGGCTATGACATTTTGAAAATAAAACGAGGTACAACACAGGAAAGTACAAAAAATAATCAGTGGACGTATGATCCTCAATAAGGGAATACCCGCTGCTTTCATAGACAGCAATTCATATCTTTCACCAAAGTTACCAAATGTCATTAAGGCGGCTAATAAAATTGCCAAAGGTAGGGACAAAGGTATTAAGGTCAGAGCAGAATAAAAGAAAAACTGTGCTAAAACACTCATCTCCAATCCTTTTCCGACCAACTCGTCTACATATCTCCATAAAAATTGCATCATGAAGATGAAGAGACAGATGAAAAAGTACCTATAAAGAGCATCAAAAAGCTCTTTAGGATAAATATATCTAATTTTTTTATGCGTAGCATTATTTCATTTTGTGCAACTATCAAGGCACAAAATTAGCATAAAAAACGGAGAGCAAAGACAAGTTTTGCATATTTTTATAGAATTACAGTCCGCTTACCCTTTTTAGCTTTTCTATTTCGGAATCCCAAAGTTCTTTCATATCTTCTACTTCATCGGGTTCTGCCCAATCAATCACTTCCAGCATATAGTCAGAGGTCAGTTCGTTATAGACCATTTTCAATTCAAAATAGGCTTTAGGATCTTCATCATCCAGCCATCGAAAGCGTATAAAACTGTTAACCCGGAAGTTTGTTACTTCAGCTTGCCGTGTTTCTGTTTTTCCCCAATAAAAGGTGAATACTTTGTCTTTGAATGTCACCTTGTCTGCAAACCATGTTTCCAGGCCGGATGGGGTACTAATAATAGACCATACAATATTACCGGATCCGGCTTTCAACATGTACTCCAAACGAATTTTTTCTTTTCCCATAGGTTAGCTTTTTAAAGTTTCGGTGGCAAATTAAGCCAAATTTTCTTATTTGCCATAATAAATGCTATGTTTTTTGAAATATTTATTAGCCACATACTAAGCTGTTTTTCTCTTTAAAAACGAATTTTACAAGAAAAAGTTCTCTGAAATGTTGCAATATTCAAAATAACCTTCTATCTTTGCACCCGCAATTGAGAAACGATGGCGGGATAGCTCAGCTGGTTAGAGCGCATGATTCATAATCATGAGGTCCCCAGTTCAATCCTGGGTCCCGCTACAATGAGCAATATTAGACTGTTGAGAGGCTTCCACTCTTGGCGGTCTTTTTAAAAACGATG
>OIFH01000032.1_pt1 | contig 60268 bp, 63 predicted proteins | sample 1581951 | NCBI WGS metagenome assembly OIFH01 (sample SAMN04414075, study PRJEB24778) | human gut metagenome | material: faecal | host: Homo sapiens | reverse complement strand
TTTATCACCAGCCAGGTAAAGAAATAAATGCCGGCAAACTTACCCGCCAGCAATCCCGCCAGCACCGCCCAAGTAGCCATCCCCACTTCCAAGCCACCATGATCCGCCGTGAGCGAGACACCCGCATTGGCAAAGGCGAACAAGGGAAGAATAATATAATTCACCATTCCATGCAGACTGTCTTCCAATGACTGCAAGGGAGATATGACACGGTCCGAGGAAGACTCGATGCTTTTCAGCACATTGATCTGCATCTTGCTTAACACAACACCTTCCTTGTCACTGGCAGGAAAGACAGCAATGTTCTCCCGGATGCGGTTAATGTACTTACCTATCTTGTAATGAGGAGTGGCGGGAACCGTGAAGGCTGCGACAACTCCCGCAATGGTAGCGTGGATGCCGCTCTGCAAAAACAGATACCACATAATCACTCCCCAGAAAATATAAAACCAACGGTTGCGCACCCGGAAGAAATTCCCGCCGCAAAGTATCAGCAGGATACCCGCCGAAGCAATCAGGTAGTTCACCGCCAGATGAGAAGTGTAAAAAAGAGCGATGACCAGAATGCCGCCGATATCATCGACCACAGCGAAAGCAGTCAGAAAGACTTTCAAGCTCAGCGGAACCCGCTTGCCGAACAGGCTGAGCACTCCCAGCGAAAAAGCGATATCCGTAGCCATCGGTATGGCCAGGCCACTTTGGGCCGGAGTTCCCGCCGTCATGAAATAATAGATCAGCACCGGAACCAGCATACCGCCGCACGCCGCCACGATGGGCAAAAGCGCCTGCCGGAAACTGGACAATTCGCCCACCAGTATCTCACGCTTTATCTCCAGTCCCACACTGAAGAAAAAGACAGCCATCAAAGCATCGTTGATAAAAGTCATCAAGGTCATGTGATGCCCGTTATGACTAAAGAAATTAAATTCTCCTATCTGAAGATGCACTTCGTAATTCCAAAAGGAGGCATAAATATCCCCCCACGGAGAATTGGCCAGGAACATAGCCAGCAAGACTACCCCCATCAGCAACATCCCTCCATTAATATGATAGTGCGCCGCTCGCTGGAAGGAAAAGTTCAAGTTCAGAATTTTCAGTTTTCCATATCAATTGAATTTAAGAGTTTGTGATAAATTGCCATCAAAACACAAGCCCTTTCTGTTATTGACTTTTTAATTTCAACTAACAGAAAGAGCCCGCTTATTGTTTGCTCCTCAGAGCTTGTTTTATTCTTGAATTAATCCAGCTTCAGAACGGCCAGGAACGCCTTTTGCGGTACTTCCACATTACCGATCTGTTTCATTCGTTTCTTACCTCTTTTTTGTTTTTCCAACAATTTACGCTTACGGCTCACGTCACCGCCATAACACTTCGCGGTCACATCCTTGCGCACCGCCTTGATAGTTTCCCTTGAGATAATCTTGGCCCCGATAGCTGCCTGGATAGCAATATCAAACTGCTGGCGCGGAATCAGCTCTTTCAGTTTCTCGCACATACGCTTGCCCAGGTTATAGGCATTGTCCACATGGGTCAGGGTAGAAAGCGCATCCACCGGCTCACCGTTCAACAAGATATCCAGCTTCACCAGTTTGGAAGGGCGGAAACCCGACTGATGGTAGTCAAAGGAAGCATATCCTTTCGAAATACTCTTCAGCTTGTCATAAAAATCAATCACGATTTCACCCAGCGGCATCTTGTAGTGAATCTCCACCCGGTTGCCCGACACATAATTCTGCCGCACCAATTCGCCACGCTTGCCCAGACACAGCGTCATGATAGGGCCGATGTAATCGGTGGCGGTAATGATCGTGGCGTCAATGAAAGGTTCCTCGATGTGGTCAATCAGCGTCGGATCGGGCATACCGCCGGGATTATGTACCTCATTGGCATGTCCCTGCTTGTCATATACCATGTACGACACGTTGGGCACGGTCGTGATCACATTCATATCAAACTCGCGGTCCAGACGTTCCTGAACGATTTCCATGTGAAGTAATCCCAGGAAACCGCAACGGAATCCGAATCCCAGAGCCAGTGAGGACTCCGGCTGGAAAGTCAGCGAGGCGTCATTCAGCTGAAGTTTCTCCAGCGAGGCGCGGAGGTTCTCGTAATCTTCCGCCTCGATAGGATAGACCCCGGCAAACACCATCGGCTTCACTTCCTCGAATCCGGCAATCGCCTTGTCACACGGACGGGCAATGTGAGTGATGGTATCCCCCACCTTCACCTCGCGCGAAGTCTTGATGCCCGAAATGATATACCCTACGTCTCCTGTACGCAACTCCGTGCGGGGAATCATGTCCATTTTCAGCACACCGATTTCATCTGCATCATACTCCTTGCCGGTATTGAAAAATTTCACCTTGTCCCCTTTGCGGATCACGCCGTTCTCTATTTTAAAATAAGCGATGATTCCACGGAAAGAATTGAATACCGAGTCGAAAATCAAAGCCTGTAGCGGCGCCTCCTCGTCACCCGTCGGGTGCGGGATACGTTCCACCACCGCTTTCAATATCTCCTCCACACCCATTCCGGTTTTGCCGGAGGCACGGATAATATCCTCACGTTTGCAGCCCAGCAGGTCGATGATTTCATCTTCCACCTCATCGGGCATGGCACTCGCCATATCACATTTGTTCAGCACGGGAATGATTTCCAGGTCATGCTCCAACGCCATGTACAGATTCGAGATAGTCTGCGCCTGCACTCCCTGCGAAGCGTCCACAATGAGCAGCGCCCCTTCACAGGCGGCTATGGAACGGGATACCTCGTATGAAAAGTCCACGTGTCCCGGAGTGTCAATCAGATTCAGTACATACTTCTCTCCCCCATACTCGTATTCCATCTGGATGGCATGGCTTTTGATCGTAATACCTCTCTCCTTTTCCAGGTCCATATCGTCAAGCATCTGTCCTTCGGTTACCTGAATGGTTTTTGTGAACTCTAACAAACGGTCGGCCAAGGTGGACTTCCCGTGGTCTATATGTGCTATAATGCAAAAATTACGGATATTCTTCATCTTTAACAGCTATCTATTTAAAAAACAAGTTTCTTGCTTTCCGGGCGCAAAGATACGTAAAAAGAACAAGATTTTAAAGACTATAATAAATTTATAGCAGACAATTCCCTACTCAAAGACTGTATGCCTTTCTGGATCTTTTCCAACTGCTGCCTGCGAGGTTTATGCACTCCGGCTGCATAATGCCACAACTGACGTTCATTGATTCCGGTAATCCGGCTCAAAGCAGCCTTGGTGAAGATGCTGCTATAATAGTTGATAAAAGTAGCGGCATCTATCTTAAATTTCAATTCAAACTCTCCCGACAAGACTTCACAAGGATTCGGATTATCTTCCAGATACAACTCAATTGCCTCCTTCATGTTATCCTCAATCTCCTTTATGTCATTGCCTACAGTAATAACGGGAGCACCTTCGATATAAGCACTCAAGTTCTTTCCTGCGTGTTCTACAATCACTTCCACTGTTTTCATAATACAAAACCGTTTTCCAGCAACATCGTTACAACGTCTTTCACTGATTTGTAACTCATAACGTTTTGGACTTAATTACCCTGCAAATATAGTAATAATACGAATACTATTCAAAGAAATGATTCATCATTTTACTATAATATACAAAAAAATGCGTTGACAACATACAAAACGATGTGCCAACGCATTTTTTTATGAGTTTAAAATCTTCTTCTTACACTAATTTTACAAAGATCTCGCCTTCCACTTCAGAAGTAACGACCTTATCTTCTCTCAGTAACCAGCCCAGCCCCAGGAAGAAATCCTTGTCAGCTTTCAGTTTGGCTGCTTTCTTGATTTGTTTTTGTGTCAAACCTTCAGTTCCATTCAATGCTTCCCAGATCTGTCCGGCCAAAGCACCTGCTTTTTCTTTCAACATTTTCAATTTGCTTTTAGTTAAACGTTAACCGCACCCACACATTCCTATGTGAATGTTTGTGTTTCTTATCGCTTGCAAAGATACACAAAATTATGTTATTCAACACTTTTGCATCAAAAAAGTTTGTATTTCTATAAGAAAAAGCGATTTTTCAACCTATTTTTTTTGTTTTTCGAGGTGTTCGCTCCAAATCCTGGCCGCTTCCTCTACCATTCTTGCACAAGGACGCTTGGCATAATACTGTTCCGTCCTTGCTTCCGGCGTGGATACTACCGGCTCTTTTCTGGACAATCCCAGCAAATCGGCACACCGCAGGGCGCCGTTCCGCTTCTTGAATTCTTCGGCCAGTTCCTGCACCAGAGCGTAATTCGCCGCCTTGCTCTCACGGTCTTTCCCCTCGACGGCGCACTTCTCCAGCCCGGCCAGCAGGAACATGCCGCAAGCAGCACCGCAGGTCTCACGCATCCGCCCTATACCGCCGCCGAAAGAGGCGGACATGTGCAGGGCCTGTTCACGGGTGAAACCATACAGATCGGCAAAAGCCGTCACTACGGACTGGGAGCAGTTATATCCTTCCCTGAACAAAGCTACAGCCTTTGCCACTCTATCTTCTTCCCTAACTTCCGGATGCAAACCCAACGTATTCTTGTCTTCCTCCATTCTTCTCACCTCCTTCTTTTCTTCCCGTCTTTTTCCTTTGTTCTCATTCCGCCACATTATTTACAATCTCACCCTTGATAAATCCTTTCAAGTTCCCCACCGCAATCTGCATCAGCCGGACACGGGCTTCTTTCGTGGCCCAGGCGATATGCGGCGTAATGAAGCAGTTCTTCGCCGTCAGCAAGGGGTTGGTATATTGGGGAGGCTCGGAAGAAAGCACGTCCAGTCCGGCAGCCGCTATCACGCCCTTGTTCAGTGCGTCGGCCAGGTCTTTCTCGTTTACCAAGGGACCGCGGCCGGTATTTATCAGAATAGCTGTCGGTTTCATAAGGGCCAGGCGGGTGGCATTGACCAGTTCTTTGGTATCGGGGGTAAGGGGGCAGTGCAGGCTCACCACGTCACATTCGCAGAAAAGCTCATCCAGCTCCATTTTCCGGATTCCTCCGGGAAGTTGTGACTGCGGCTTGGAAGTATAGGCGCATACCTGCATTCCGAAAGCGGCAGCAATGCGCGCCGTCGCCTGTCCGGTGTTTCCCAAGCCGATGATTCCCAGCTTCTTCCCGTCCAGTTCCACCAGGTCGGTATCCCAATAGCAGAAGTCGGGATTATTTGCCCAACGCCCGTGACGGTTGGCATAGGCATAATGGCCTACACGCTGGGTGATGTTCAGTATATGCGCAAAGACCATCTGGGCAACGGAAGCGGTGCTGTAGGCAGGTATGTTGGTGACAATGATGCCCCGCGCTTTCGCAGCCTGGATGTCCACAATATTATATCCTGTAGCCAGCACGCCGATGTATTTCAAGGCGGGCAGAGCGGCCATATCCTCCGCCGTAATCACCGTTTTATTTGTAATCAGCACTTCCGCTCCGGCAGAACGCTCCAATAACTCGGCAGGGGCCGTGCGGTCATATACCGTCAGCTCGCCCAACGCCTGCATCTCCTCCCATGACAAATCACCGGGATTCAATCCGTAACCGTCTAAAACTACTATTTTCATATTTTCAAAAATTAAATTTCATATTTTGTTCATTTATTCGGTTAGATTGGAACGCGAATGACGCAAATTAACAGCTGCACAGCATGGATATAAACCGGCCGGAAGGTTGGATTTATGTCATTTGCGTTCCAATTTTTAATTTTATAGCACAGGATCAATGCTATTCATTTTCATTCCTTGAACCGTTCCCCCCAGAGGCTCTGCATCCGTTCCTTTATCTTCGCTTCCTGCGCATTGTTCTGCGGATGCCAGATGCGGCTGCCCTTCACCTCGTCCGGCAGGAACTGCTGCTGCACGAAATTGCCCTGATAGGCATGTGCATACTTATAATCCTTGCCATAGCCCAACTGTTTCATCAGCTTGGTGGGTGCGTTGCGCAGATGCAAGGGAACAGGCAGGTTGCCCGTCTGCCGCACCAGTTCCAGGGCGCTGTTGATCCCCTCGTATGCCGAGTTGCTCTTAGGGCTGGTGGCCAGATACACCGTAGCTTCCGCCAGCGGGATACGCCCCTCAGGCCATCCTATCTTCATCACGGCATCAAAAGCAGCGTTCGCCAGGAGCAATGCGTTGGGATTGGCCAGACCGATATCCTCGGCTGCCGAAATGACTAGCCTGCGGGCTATGAAAGCCGGGTCCTCTCCGGCCTCCACCATACGCGCCAGCCAGTAGAGCGCCCCGTCCGGATCACTTCCGCGGATGGACTTGATAAAGGCGGAAATGATATCATAATGCATCTCTCCATCCTTGTCATACGCCAACGGATTCTGCTGCAGACGCTCGGTCACCTTCTCATCCGTAATCACAATGGTTCCGGCATCCGCATCCGCTTCCACCACCAATTCCAGTATGTTCAGCAACTTGCGGGCATCGCCTCCCGAAAAGCGGAGCATGGCATCCGTCTCCTTCAGCTCTATCTTCTTTTCTTTCAGTATCACATCCTTTGCGATGGCATTATGCAGCAGTTCCAGCAAATCTTCCTTCTCCAATGATTTCAACACATACAACTGACAACGGGAGAGCAAGGGCCGGATCACCTCGAACGAGGGATTCTCGGTGGTGGCGCCTATCAGGGTCACCACTCCCGTCTCCACCGCCCCCAACAAGGAATCCTGCTGGGACTTGCTGAACCGGTGGATTTCATCAATGAACAGGATGGGACTGGCCTGCGAGAAAAACGGTTGCTTCTCGCCTTCTCTATCACATCGCGCACATCCTTCACACCGGAAGTGACCGCGCTCAGTGTATAAAAAGGAGTTTCCAGCTTGTTGGCTATGATCTGCGCCAGCGTAGTCTTTCCCACCCCCGGAGGCCCCCAAAGGATAAAGGAGGAGATGCGTCCCGCATCAATCATCTTGCGCAAGACAGCCCCCGGCCCCACCAGGTGTTTCTGACCTATATAATCGTCCAATGTCTTCGGACGCAAACGTTCTGCTAAAGGTTGTGCCATATCTTCATCTTTATTTCGGATAACAAAAATACAGCATATTTTCCGATGAACAAAGCCCAGGGCAACAATATAGGATTTATTTTTTTAAGGCAGAAAAACAAAAGAACATAAAAAACAGGGGCTCATATAAAATGCAATACGGGTTCTTTGTTCATCTGATCTAAAACAATTATTTTTGCAACCCTTTTTCAAAAGAGTGATTATTTCAAATTTAAATGTAATTCTAATAAAGACAGACGATGAAAAAACTTTTTTCCACCAGCCTGTTGATTTTAGCAGGTATGCTTTTACTGCTGGGCGGCTGCAAAGAGGACGAACTTCCGGTTTCCGGAGAAGGAAACGTGGCAAACAATGAATTGCCCGTCCGGCTGGCCGAAACGGATTATAACCCGGACAACACGTATTACCTGCTGAATGACAATGAATCCCAGGATGTTTATTTCGACTCCAGCCAGCGCAGCTTCTACGTCAGCCAGCCTCTTCAGTTCGGAATGGACGACGAGCACTGTTTCCAACTCCGTTTCTATAGTCCCAGAGCCTTGAAAAACGTGACTTTCTGGGCCAGGATAGACGGTTACGAGGAAGAATTCAAGTTCATGTCGCTGGAAAAGATCATGCCTTTCCAGCAACTCCGGGTACACATACCGTTCGCCACCAAGGACCTGACCGCCTATACCCGCAGCGGAAAGAAAATACGGATCATGGCAAACCCCTACCTCACGGAAGAAAACCTGACCTTCACCGTAGAGTGTGACGACCCGTACTGGGCAAGGCTGCAATCCATCCGTTGCAAATGGTACATCGCCTTCGGCAGATACAGTGACACCCAGGACAGCTGGAAGTACAAGATGAAGGCTTCGCACACGCGTGAGGCGGTGGCCATCGCGCTGAACATGGGATATATGTTCTCGTCGGAACGGTTCAAGACCGCCCTGTACGAGTTCGGCCCGCTGCACAGCAACAATGACAAGGCGGAAATAGACAAGACCGCCCTGCTGGCCAACGTGCTCAACCACCGCGGACTGACCTTCGGCTATACCACCGGCGTGATGGGACTGGGCGGAGGAACCACCTTCGGCATGCATGAAGTGTGTTATCTGGAACACTATGCCGATGACAAAAGCATCACCGAAACCATATTCCACGAGTTTGCCCACTGTGTGGGCTACGGCCATGCGGGAAACATGACCTACGAACAGACGGGACCGGGGTGGATCACCCTGTGCAACAACGTATATGTGGCGCTGTCGCTGGACAAGGAGCTGCCCGTCTATTCCCGCCGCTTCCTGCACACCCGCTGGAGCAGAAACCGTTATTTTGATGATATATACGTGGCTTCGAAACACATTATCGAAGATCCGGAACTCGATGCGCTGGACGGTGGCCTGTCTCCCCTGCGCGGAGAAACCGACCGGGGAGGAAACGACGGGGAGCCGGTGGCGTTCAAGCTGGATTATACCGACTTGCCCGGCGCTACGGGAACCACCTTCCGCCCCAAGGATGTATATGTGTACGGAGATACCCTGTATGCCGTGAACGATGCGGACAACCATTACAGCGTAGAGGTGTTCGGCCTTGCCGGCAGCGGCAAGAAGCACTTGGGAAGCATCAAGGAATGGAAGCACGGAGAAGTTACCGGGAAATTCGGCGGCCGCCCGAACGGTGTCACCCGTGCCCACGACAAGATTTATGTCACCCACGAAGGAAGCCGTACCGAGATTTTTGATGCGAAGAGCCATCAGTTCCTTACCTGCATAGGCAATGGAAGCTGGGGAACAGGGCCCACGCAGACCGTACATGCCTTCGATGTGCTGCTCTACAAAGGGCTGGTCATGATACACGACAAACGCTACGTCAACTTTGTAGAAGAGCAGGCTATACAGTCCGGAGTGACTCCGCGGATTTATGTACGTTCCGAACATCTGGGCGAGACAAACGGCACTTACGGCATGGCAGTGGACGAACAGACCGGCCTGCTCTACTCCACCCATCCCGCCAAACGCATAGACCTGTTCGCCCCCGACGGGATACGGGAAGGAGTTTCCCCCAAAACGTACCGGGCAACTGGCTTATAAAAATGTACCCTACGACTTGGATTTCTACGAAGGAAGGCTGTTTGTAAGTTCCAACGGCACAGAAAAAGTTCTGTGAGGTCAATCCCCGGACAGGAGAGATCGTAAAGGACCATACCACCATCGGCGGCATCACCCTGCAAGCACCCGAGAAGTTCTGTATCCGCCGCCACACGCTGTTCATCACCGACCGCGTGAAAAACGGGACATGCGTTTACGCCATCCCCATGAGTGAGCTGAAATAAATATATACCTATATAATATAGTAAGAACAACATGAAAATATACGCTTATATCCTGATTGTGCTGTCCGGAGTCCTGACGGCACAATGCAGCAAAGTCACCCTGGATGAAATCTGCGGCTACCCCTCCGCTCCCGGCGGAGGAAACGGGGAAGGAGAAGGAAACGGTGATTATAACAGTTACTGGTATTACTCGTATGAGGCGGCGCAACTGATTGATGCGGAAACCCTGGGCATGGAAACGGCCGAGGATTTCACCCCTTATACCGTCGCCCATCTGGGGGATACCCTTTTCATCGCAAACATCGGAAAGGCAGGCAGCAGCCTGTTGCTGTTCAGTATAAAGAAAGGTGAACGGCTGGGAACCTTGCAGAGCTGGCAGCACGACGGCGGGGAGAAGAGTTTCGGAAGTCAGATAGAGGCCATCGTCCCGTCGGGCAACCGGCTGTATGTGGCCGAACGCCAGTCGCGCATCCATGTATTCCGGTTGCCGGAACTGTCCTACCTCACCTGCATAGGCAACGGGCAATGGAGCGGCCCCGTATTCCAGGCACAGGCCATGACGGTAAAGGACGGGCTGATTTTCGCACGCGACAAGAACGGAATGGTCAGCATTTACAAAGAGGAGGATGCCACCCCGGAAAATTACCAGAAGGTGAACCGCTACCGCCGGGCATCCGGCAACGGCAGTCCGGGCAACAACGGCTTTGCCAGCCATTCCATGCAGCCCGATGCGGAAGGGCATCTGCTGCTCACGGATTATGAAGGAAAGAAAATACGGGTGCTCGATCCGGCACTGGTCAACGATGATATGGCAAACGACGCTTCCATCGATCTGGACGATCTTTCCCTGTCGCCCGGCTTCAAGCCCAAGACACTGGCGTTGTGCGGCGACCGCTGGTATGCTACCGGCGATAATGACGCCATCAACATATATGAACGCCAGTCCAACGAATGGAGCAAGAAAATAAAAACTGTAAAAGGATATGCTTTTTCCCAGCCTGCCCGCATCTATGCGCAAAACGACTCTGTGCTATGGGTTTCGGACACGCACAATTCCAAACGGACACTGGTGAAAATGCTGGTGCATAAGGGGGAAATACGGGAATAGAGGTTCTATTCCGTTCTTTATTCAGAATGAAAATGACACGAATGGCGCAAATTGGGTTTATATCTCTGATTGGCGTCATTCGTGTCATTTTCATTCACATATATCAACATTGCCAATCTTTCAATGCAACTGTCAACACGAACCGGTCGTTCACTTGCAATATCGATTACGTAATTGGGGAAGCTATTCTTTTTATTTGGCTGCACACCCATCACAATCCCCTTTCACGGCTCCCCTATCGCCCCCACAATCAGCTGTACCTGAGCCGGCATATAGGTACGGCAGCTCAAACCACTGCCCATCTTCTCCAGCTCCTCCCTGAGGTGAGGATAATAGTCAATCCAATACTGCAACTTACGGTAAGCCACCTGCGGATTCAAATCCGGGAAATAACACAGGGCCAGTTCGGTGCGGCCGTACGTGCGTATCTCAAAATTCTCCATACATTCCATACTTTTTATTTACTTCCATAAAAGTACGAAAAACGGACGAGAAGAAAGAATGTTTTTCCAACAATAATCAACTAGAATCAACTGTTATCAACCACAATCCACCGGAATCAACTTTCCGGAATCCGCACATCGTATCTTTGTAATGTCGGGACGATGAAGGCGAAAGATCTATAATCTTACAGCTGTAAGATATAGGATCTTACACGTGAAAGATAGGGTTCTTTCAGCAGTCGGCAACCAGTGGCAGACGGTTAATGGACAGTGACTGACGGCTGACTTACTTCATTCCCCGGCAACAGTGTTTCTTAATTCTCAATTATCAACTTTTAATTTTAACAGACTATGGTAAATTACAGTATCGTTATGCGTAGCAATCCGATGGACGTGGACGCCGCCAAGAAGGCCTACGCCAGTGCACAGTATTCGGAAGTGATGGACATCAACCGCTTTGCCGAGCACATTGCCAGCCACGGCTGTGTGTACAAGCGTGCGGACATCGTGGCTATCCTCACCATGGCAGTGGACTGCATGAGGGAACAGCTTCTGGGAGGACAGAAGATACAGCTGGGCGACTTGGGGGATTTCTCCATCAGCATCAACAGTATAGGAGCGGAAAGCGCTGCCGACTACAATCCTGCCATCCATGTCAGAAAGCTGAATGTGAACTGGAGTGCCGGAACACGTTTCCAGAACTTGCAGGAGGAAGCTATGTTCAATCTGGTGGCTACGCGCAAGGCGGCCCGACTGGTGGTGAAGGCGCTGAAAGCCGGAAAGACCAGTGTGGATCTTACCGGAGAGGCGAAGGAGCCGGAAAACGGAGGACAGGCCTGACGGAACCCCAGTACGACGGAGGCAAGACACGACGCTAAAGGGCTGAATGTGCCCCAATGAAAAACGGCTTGTCATAGGGGCACATTCAGCCCTTGGCTTCCATTACAATTCACTTATTATCAACCTCTAAAACAAAATTCCAATGAGTTCAAGAACAATGAAAAACACCTGGACACTGATTCTGAAAGTAATCATCACCGTAGCCACCGCCGTTGCCGGCGCACTCGGCCTGAACGCCTGCATCTGATGAACAGGAGAACCATCACCCTGATTATTATCCACTGCTCCGCCACCCCTGAGGGGCGGAGGCTGGATTTTGAGACTTGCCGCCGGGACCACATCCGCCACCGGGGCTTCACGGACATAGGATACCATTTCTATATCACCCGCGACGGAGAGATTCACCGCGGACGACCTCTGGAAAAGGTGGGAGCGCATTGCAAGAACCACAACCGGCATTCTATCGGCATCTGCTATGAGGGCGGACTCTCGGCGGACTGCACACCTGCCGATACGCGTACTCTGATGCAGAAGGGAAGTATGCTGGCACTGCTGCGCGAGCTGCGCCTCCTGTTCCCCAAAGCGTTGATAGTGGGGCATCATGACTTGAATCCCGTGAAGCCGTGTCCTTGTTTTGATGCTGTGAAGGAATACCGCTTTTAAGGGAAGCTTTCTCCAAAGATAGGGTTTCCAATGAGAACTGTTTGTTTTCAAAGAGGCTTCTTCAAAGATACTGTATCCAAGGATGATTTCTCCAAAGATAGCATTCCTTTCCTCCGCTTTGATTTCCTGACTATCCATTCAACTAATCTTTTCATTTAACAATAATAAAAATGAACTATCTGATAAACCAACTCATGACCGTGGACAAAGCCTTCTACCGTCATTATCTGGAAATGCTGCTCACCCTGAACCGCATCCATGCCCTCACCCCCTGGCAGATGTCCATGCTGCTGTGGAGAGCCAAGATTTTCCATATACAGGTGCTCTATCCCGAACTGCTGCGCATCAGCCTGTGCACGGAGCAGGAGAAAGACGAAATACGTTTTATGAAAGGATGGAAACTGAAAGAGCTGGAGAAAATAATGCCCGCATGGCAGCGACGGCAGTGCGAGGAGATAAAACGGGAACGGTGGAGAGGATTTTAGTGGCTAATGATTAATGAGGAATGATCAGTGATCACTGAGGAATGGTCAGTAATCAGTAAAACCTGCCGGCAACATGATCTACTTGTAAACAACTTTTAAAGGGGTATGTCAAAATCAAATGACTACTCCGAAAAGTTACAGATTGTAACTACAAGACCTAAAAAGCGGGTGTCAAAACTCAGTTTTTGAAAACATGAACTTATAATCTGAAATTTGAGCATCCTAAAAGACTAAAGAAAGGGTCGTATCATTACTCCATACAGAGCTTGATACGATCCTTTTACATGTTATAATTACTATCTGTAACTTTTCGGGGCTGTCCTTTTTGTTTTGACATCTCCCTTCTCCTATCCCCAAGTTATTCAGGAACAGCAACATTCAACTTCTTCATTCCCCCTCATTAAACCCCAGGCCCTGCTGTTCGGGCTTCAGCTTCTCTGTCAGGAAATTGGTATGCTCCCACTTCGGTTCGGGCGGATTATGATCCAAGGTCCTCTCCTCGGTAGGGGTGTAGCGTCCGTTGTAAGTGCTGAAGGCGAAAAAAGCATCTCCCGGTCCGCCCAGATGGTCGAAACGTACCTTGGCCACACGCACCAGCACCTGCCCCAGCTCATCGTTACGGTCTATCACCATTCCATAATCCGTCTTGTTGAAAAAAGCCGCCGAGCCGTTGATATCATACAGCGTGGGCACAGGCCAGCGTTTGCTCCCGGTTCGCGGCGCAACTTGGTGGGATGCGCCACCAGAATGAGCAACACCTTGTGCTTCACGGCAAAATTGGAGAACTCGTCGAAGATGCGGCTGATGTACTGCGTTTCCGTCTCCCAGTCGGGAATCTGATGCTCGAAGCGGTTGAAGGGGTCCACTACCAGCACCTTCACTCCTTTCCGGCTTACCAGTTGGGCGGCAATGCGGAGCACGCTCTCTACCGAGAAGTCCTCTTTCGGCATAATGGAGAAGACACTCTGTGCCAGGTAACGGATGGCCTGTCCAGCTTCCGGCAACGGCATCCCTTTGTGTTCGAAACGCTTGCCCACCACGCGGCGTATCAGCTTGCGGTAGTGATAGGCCAGCGGGGTATTCTCCGGGCTGAAATAGCCCACCTTCCAATCGTGGCGCAGGAGCAGGCGCATGGCAATTTCGTCCACAAACTCGCTTTTTCCGCTACCGGGAACGCCTGTGACCGTGAGCACAAAACCACGCTCGAACTTGATCAGCCGGTCCAGATTCTCCAGTCCCGTATCGGCTCCTTCCGGCATTCCGTTGTAATAAATATCCATCAGCGTATCCCATTCGTCCATGGGGCAGAAGACTCCTTCCAACGGGATTTCCGCCGCCTGCTCCACCTGTTGGCGGAGCCTCGGAAGATCGTACTTCAACAGATACTCGTTGGCATCCTTGCAGCCTTCTCCCCAGGCCACCACCTTGCAGCGGTCCATGCCCAGGCGGCGCACCAGTCGTCGCGCAACTCCACTCCGCGCTTGTCGGTATCCATGGCCAGGATAATTTCCGTCTTGTCATCGAAGTGCGACTCCACGAAGCGGTCCAGCCACTGAAGGTTCGCGCCTCCGGCTCCGTTGGGTACGGACACCACTTCTTCCAGTCCTGCGGCTATCAGGCTGAGGGCATCTATCTCGCCTTCGGTGATGTAGCACTTTTCCTTTCCTTTTATGGCGTCTATGTTCCAAGGAATCAGCTCGGCTCCTTTCACCATCTTGAAATGCTTTGCGGCATCCCGGAATTTCATGTTTTTCATTACTCCGTCCTCCAGGTAAGGGAAGCAGATGCAGGCTTCTTCCTTGCCGGTCTGCGGCAGGAATTCCAAGCGTTCCTCTATCTTCATCCTTGTCAGGACGTCCATCGGAATACCTCGTCTGCCGACCATGTATTCCATCATTTCTCCATTCATAATTTGTTTGTTTTTATTAATTACCGGGCATACGTAATGTACAGGCGGTTGCAGGGGGATGTGCGGTTTGCGTTGCGCCGTGTTACGTTGCTGCGATGCTGCATCGTGGTGCTGCGACGTGTTATGGTGCTGCGATGCATCCTTCTGCTGTTTCTGCCGTTCCCGGTCTTGTTGTTTCTGTTCTCTTTTCCACATCTCGTCTTCGTTCCACGCTATGGCGAAATCACAATGAAAGCATTTCGCCCATCCCCCTTCACGGGTGATATGCACACTGAACGAAGGATCTTTGGGATTGCTTCGCGTTGCGGAACATTCGGGACAAGGCATACGGAAATGGTCCTTTCTGCGCGGCAGGCTTTTCAGCCACCGCACATAGTCTGCATGTTCTTCGCGCGTCATATCCAGCTCTGTTTCAGGTTATCCCAGGTGGCACGTCCGTTGGGGCGCGGTGGTGCATTGCCGGGAAGAAGAACTCCGCAGTACGAACGTTCGCCGGTCAGCGGATTGTACGTTTCGTAGGGCGAGAGTGATGTCGATTCATTTTGCATCCTGCTCCTTTCTTTCAGCTTTTCTTCCAGAAAAAGACGGGTGGGCCTTTCTCGGCGGATGTAGTTGGCGAAATAAGCTTCGGCTTCGGACACGGAAGTGATTCCTCCTGTGTTTCCTTGTGCCACGACATGTTTCTTGAACAGATCACGAATAAAAGAAAGATTGTTCAAAAAGAGTTCCTTCAAACCTGACATCATCCCCACAGCCTCCAGCCAACTCTGGGTAATGAAAGCTTCATTGATGCATTGTTCCCATCGGGGTATCGTTTCGGACAATTCGGAAAATCGGGGAAGTTTATCAACAGCAGCAACAGCAATTATTTCTTTTTCTTTGTTATTGTTGTTTTTCTTCTCTCCTCTATTCTTTTCTTCTCTTATAAAGTTTTGCTTAAAGCTTGCTTGCAATCCCTTTCCATATCGCTCATTATCAACACTTTGAATCACATTTTTGACTGAATTTCCATTTGTATTTTTTGCAGTCGTATTTTTCATACTTTCCGCACTACTTTTCACGTTGCTCTCCGTGCTGTTTTCCTTGTAGATTTCCTTATTATAATCCGAATGGATTGGCTTGCTGTTCTCCATGCAGACAGTCTTGTTACTATCTACATTGCTGCTTTCCATATAAATTCTCTCCTTGCTATCCATGCAAGGTGTATCATTGCTTTTCATGTAGACTTCCCCGTTATTATCCACGCAGGACGCATCACCGTTTTTCCCCTCGTTGATTCTGCCCCTCCCTATTGCAGACGCTGTAGACGCAGTTGCTTTTGCAGATGCTTTCACCGTACTTTTCTTACTGCTTCTCCCTCCCTTACTACCGGCAGCAGCACGTTGCTCGGAAAGTTTGCTCTGATATCCCATCACCTCATCCAGATACAGACATCGGAAATACCCGTCCTCTGTAATGAGAAACAAATCGAAGTCCTTAATAAGATGTTGCAGATTTTCCACGGTAGCTCCCCACTGATCGGCCAGCAAATCCAGTTCGTTAAAATCATGTTTGTATTCCTGCTGTTTTCGCAGAAACAATATCGTTTCAAGATACAACCCCAGCCCCATGCATTTCATGTCCGCATTCAGCTTCATCATTTTGTAATCCGACATCAAACTGCAATTCAGCCGGATAAACTGCTCTGTATAATCCATTTCTTTTGTGTGTTAGTATAAATATAACGCAAAGGAACGCAAAATATAAATAGGGCGTTGCTCACAAAAACAAGCAATTGTTAATAAACATTTCCTATCTTTGTCGAGACATTTTGTAAGTAGCTATGTTTATGCTGTTTACAAATCATTATTTAATAATTTAATTTTTAGTAACATGAAAAAAATTTGAGATCATCAGCACCTGCATCGGTAATGCCGTGCGAAGAAACGATTTAAACCCCAACAACTTGGGCGACAAAGGTGCGATAGGCCGGTCCACCGCCACCAAAATTCGAGACGGAAAGATTGTGACTCCAAATTCTTACTTCAAACTGATGAAATGGCTGGAAAAGGAGAAACCGGAGGTTTACAAAGAAGCCATGGAGCACATCCTGAAAGAACTGGGCAAGCTCAAGATGGAAGAGTAACCTCCCGGCTTCCCGGAAACGGAAATTTTCCCCGGTAAACGTGGAGAAACGAGAAACCGCCATAGAGCGCCTCTGCATGGAGACTGCCTCTATGGCGGTTTTTGCACCCGGAATAGCTGTTTTATTATCTTTGCAACAGTTGGATATAAGAAAGGTAAACCCTCAAATTAGGGCTTACGTAAATCATCTGCATATTCCTCAACCGACATATTTCCGCCCCAATCGCCTTCGTAACAAGCAAAAGGATCTTCTGTTTCAATATTCTGTTCCTTTGTATACGTATTTCTGATGGAATTTGTCAGTTTTGCAATCAAATCCGGTTTTTCATCTACACTCAGTGAAGACAATACACTCATATACACATCTGTTATACTTATATTTCCGACCATAAATCCTCCTTTTTTACAAAAGAACAGAATCTATTCCGAAGATCCTAATCGGATAGTCTTTTTTATCATTTCAGATGGATTTTAAAGTAAATACCACCGGAGAAATATTTCCCGTTGTTCAGTTCGGCAATCAGGTTGATGTGGTCTTTCCAAAGCTGGTAGTGTGCCCCGATGTTTACTGTGCGAGCGTCATATTCGGCCATCAGATCCAGTCCGTTCAAAGCTTTCACCGCCAGGTTGTCTTCCGGCAATAGGTTGAATTTGAAATTCACCCCCGCGGCAGGCCTTCTGTAATGAGGGAACCAGCAGGCACGGTAATCCACGTATGCGGCGTGAACACCCAGCGTCCCTACCCCGGTGAAACTGAAATGTTTGGTTGCCGCCAGATAATATCGTGTAAAATGATTGTTCTGCATACCGTCCTCATCGAACTTGATAGCCCCACCGCCGTATGCTTCATGCGAGGTGGGATCGTCCAGACCAAGGACTATCTGCGGAGTCCAAGACTTCCACCAGCCTTCTTTCCACAACCGCAGGCGAGCATTGAAGGCACGGTCCTGATTAGTGTACTTTCCCCAAGACTGCTCCGGAAAATAAGTGGAGCCATGATTTGCATAATTGATGGTGCAGGTGTATCCCACTTCAAGCCAAGGGAAGATGGTTATGTTCAGATAATAATTGAATGTGTATTTTATCTCATTGGTGGTAAGATACTGCAACGGAACAAGATGCAACACATTCCCTCCCACCATAAATGTCTTGTCTTTTTGCATCTCGGCAGTGGGGGCATGAAGAAGTCCTGTTGTGCCGTATAGTGCCTGTGCCTGACTCTGTAACGAGCTAATCGTAATAAGGCATATTAAAATTAATCGTATTTTTCTACCCATTATTATGAGAATTCCATCTATCTTTGCTTCCATGAAACGTTTGCAAGCAATAGTGTTATTAGTATTGAATGGGATGGTCTGGCTGGTGTCTTTCATTCTGCTCCTACCCATTGTTTCCTTACATAGTTTATGGAAACTATGCAAAAGGATCTTTGTAAAGCCCCAATAATTGTTTTGCAAAATAATAAAAGAATTGAATATCATCTATAAAATAGCGTCTGAACAGTCGCTTGGGTTCTTTTAGGAAGCGATAGAACCATTCCATTGCCAAGATTTGGACTAGTTTGGGAGCACGCTTTATATTACCGGCTTCAAAGTCGATGGTAGCGCCAAGGGCCATAAATAATTTTACACCAGACATCCGACTACGATATTTTGCTATCCACTTTTCTTGCTTGGGTGCACCAGCTCCAACCAACAACACAGTAGCGCCACTTTCATTGACAATTCGTATCAGTTCTTCACACTCCTGTTCGTTCTTCTCGAAACCGTAAGAGGGTGAATGAGCGCCGACCACTATTTGCCTCCCTACTCTCTTGTTTATATTCTCCATCGCCTTTTTAGCAACTCCTTCGGCTGCTCCTAACAGAAAAATTTTACAATTAGGATTATTGGCATGATAATTATAGAATGCCGTAAAGAAACTGCTTCCCGGAATAGCCATCGGTAAGGATCGCTTTAATAGTTTTGATGCAAGATAAAGGATCTGGCTATCGCATACTATCCATTCCGCTTGCTGGTAGATGTCATAAAATTCTCTGTCGTACTGAAGCTTTATTAGGTGGTCGAGGTTGGGGGTGTAGAGTACACCTTCCTCTAGTTCACAAAGAAGCCTATTTTGAGTAACAGGCAGGATATTTACATTCAAAATCCGGATAAACTTCATTTTTCTTACTTTGTACATTTACAGTCAAGACTATTAACCGTGCTCCTATTGCAAAAGCTTCACATAAATTCCTTTCAATTGCTCTATGTTATAATTCAGTGAGAAATTTTCACTAATCAGCCTATACGATTTTTCACTGAACAATCTTCTCATCTCATCATTTTCCACTAATTGTTTTATATGCAGAGCAAGTAACTCCACATCGCCAGGAGTAATCAAGAAAGCATTCTCACCATCATGAAGTACTTCTGGTATAGAAGCAATATTCGTACTTATATTAGGAATACCATATGCCATAGTTTCTAGTATTGTCATAGGAAGTCCCTCATAATAAGAAGGTAATACATTTATTAAAGTGTTGGCAAGAATTTCTTTTTTCATTTCTCCATCTATCCAACCTATATAAGCAATACGATGAGCTATATGCAGTTCATCCACTCTTTTTTTACCCATTATATCTCCATCCCACATAGATAAATTTATATTCCATATCAATTTGAGAATCCAAACGTTGAACAACATTCAACAAATCATAAACCCCCTTACGTTCACCTAAACGACCTAAAAAAAGTATATTTTTCGCTTGAATATTATAAGGATTTTTCAGATAAGTGTTTACTGCATTATAAAGTACTTCCACATTAGCTTTTGGAGCCTTTTCCTTAATCATAGGAATTAGACGTTTACTCAATACAATATTCATATCCACCAATTCTAGAATTGAATTCACATAACGTTTTTTTATCTTCACTCAACGAAGCATAAAACAATTCAAATTCTGCAGCATGATGGTGCATTATAGTTTTTACTCTTAAATGATGAAGGATTTTTACCAAAAATGCTTTACGATAGAAACTACCACGCTCTGCTGTATGAAGATGAACTATCTGATATTTCCCTATCATAGCATTAAATACTATATATAAATATTTAAGCCCAAAATATAGAATCAACCAATATTTATTTTTTTCAATATGAGTAGGTATATAATCAACCTTAATATCACCCCAATTCTTATAATTTAGATAATTTTTCACAACAGAAACCATTCCTCCCTTTACACTAAGAGCGGAACCACACATTAGAACATTTATCATAGCTCAATTATATCCTTTGCTGTTTATCAAGACTATCACTAAAGAACTACAAACAAAAAAGTTAACAAAGATCTTTACTAGATAAAACAATCTTTACATAAATAAGATTTTATGGCTATATTATCTTAGAAAGCATTATTCAAATAAACTAAAACCATCTAAATCGATAAACCCAAGATAAAATTTTATAAACTAAAAACCGACTTTATGCTTCATTTTCTCACTATAAAACCAATCCCGCCACAACGATTGATCAGCATATTGAGCCAGTACCTTTTCTGTTTCTTCATATATACTTTTAGACTTGTTCAATATAGCCTCTTTCATGACATTGCGTCTTAAATCAGATTTTGCTTTATATATAGACTTCGGATTGACAGTTATTTGTTGCTGTCTTGCATAGTCAAGAATTATATTAAACGCTATCAAAGCGTCAGCTCTGACACTACAGATTTTTCTGTTTCTAGTTACACTATTCTGATTCATTCGATATCCGTATAACTCGGCATTATAATAATAAAAGCTATTCGCATGACACAATAGTTTAAACAACACAATCCAATCTTCGCCAATACGAATACCAGGAGTAAAACGAATTTTATGTTCAAAGAAAAGAGAACGCTTATAAATTCCTCCACACACACCTAAGACAGCTTTCCGTTGTATCACCAAATCTATATATTCCTCTCTTTCACAACTAAAGACGCTTCATATGGATGTATCTTTTTTAACTGTTTTTTTTAAAAAGATACATTCCAAAACGCATCAAATCATATTTATAAAATTGTATCTGATGATAAAGAATATTCAAAGCATTCTTTACCAACACATCATCTCCATCTACAAACATAATCCATTCACCTAACGACTGCTCCAAACCTAAATTCCGAGCGCAACTTACTCCCTGATTTACTGTATGTATAGTCCTTACACTCTTATATCGGGAAGCGTATTCATCACAGATTCTGCCTGAATTGTCGGTACTCCCGTCATCTACCAATATTATTTCCTGTTCGCACGGACTATCTTCACAAAGCAAACTATCTATGCACTGTCTCAGCCAATCTTCACAGTTGTAAACCGGCACTATTACTGATACTTTCATTGATAATAAATTTACATCAATTTAGACAGCCCACGTTCTACTCCCCGCTTCACGACATTCATCCGATGAACAGAATATGGAAGATGTAATATCAACCATATTATGATTTTTCCTGTAAATCCACAGTGTAAGTATAAAATTCGTAACTTATTGCGAAACATATCACGATAATGGTTATCTATTGAATTTACATAATTTGAATAAGCCAATCTGAAAATTAAATCACGTTGAGCACCGATACATACTTCATCCATATGCTCCATAAAATCATTGATAGCTATCAAGCATGATTCTATGTTTTTGTCATTGGGAAGTTGCGTAATACTCCCCTGACGAATGTTATAAACATAGGTATCCATTTTACAGATAGCATATGATTTTACATATTTAGTAGCAAAGAAATTCCAATAATCATCTTCATGCAAAAGTCCTTCCTTGAAAAACAAGTTGTACTGAACCAACCATTCGCGTTTTTATCAATTTATTCCAAACAGTAGACGGATAAATCGAACGCAACATATATCTTTTTATAATCTTTTCATCATCAGTATACTCAGATACACGTTTATTATTCATCATACTGAGATACTCATATCCAGACTTTGTAACTACAGCACCAGCTTGTACAATTTCAGCTTGAGGATATCTATGAGCTACATCCATTAGCCATTCAATACATTCCGGCACCAGCCAGTCATCACTATCCAAGAAATATAAATAAAATCCATGAGCCATATGGATTCCTTCATTACGTGCCGCAGACAATCCGCCATTTTTCTGTCTGTGTTTTATCGTAAAACGAATAGGTCCATTATATCCATTCAGTATTCTTTCTACGATTTCCATACTGGCATCAGGAGAGCAGTCATCCACTATAATGCACTCTATCCCTCCACTGTATGTTTGATTAATAACAGATTGGATACATTTCTCAATATATTTTTCAACATTGTAGACAGGAATAATCATCGACAACTCTATTTTCATATCCACTTATTTAGGTTTAGTTTTTTTTACAAAATACAAAGGACGATAACAAGAATAACCATAAAGTTGCTTGTATTTAACGAACAATGCTATTACAATCATATAATAAGCAAATGAGCAATAAATATTAGTTAAAAAGACAGACAATATGTATCCCCCATGCAATGAATAATTATCAAGTTTATTCCGACACGCAAAAATTGGTTTTCTTTATCAACAGAAAGAAAAAGAATATCCAAACCAAAAAACCAATATACCCTGAAGAGGAAATAGTGTCCAAATAAAGACTTTCAAAGTACAAAGCATCAGTAGCACCATGATACTTCATGTTATGTACTATCGGATAACCATACCCCAACCTGCAAAAAATGGTCAGAGATAAGATTATTAACATAAATAGCTTGACTCATACGCATACTTTTATTTGACCCTTTAAAGTCATGTTCAGCAGCCAAATCATCATCCCAGAAAAATAAAGCAGTTTCAATATTTGAATGATAAACATCGCGCACAACCGGAACATTAATATACAAAACAATTCCAATAATCACAAAACCTATGCCTCTTATCAGGTTCTTCCTTGTAAAAATTCCTTTATTTACAAACATATAACCAAGAAGTAATAACATCGGCACAATAACGGAACGCTTAGTAGAAAGGAAACAATTCAAAACTGCCAATATAATAAAACTATTTTTTAAAATCTTATTGTCTATTTTCTGATAAAACAATCCAAAAGTCAACATAACCAACGAAATTTGTCCCCAGGGTATAGCTCCTTCGGATTGATTTCCTGACGCACTTGAACTTAAAACCCCTCTCAACATTTCCTCACCATTCCCTACATACAACTCTCCAGAATAATCGAATGCATTAGCAAAGAGCAAGACGTACAAGTTTATATGGGTGATATAAGTGACAATTCCCCAAACTCCTATTATCAGATAAGAAATACTCAATGTTTTCACACACAAACGAAGTTCATCTTCATTCTTTATGGCAATCATTAACAAAAAAAAGGGTGAAACTTCCGTTAATGCAAACTGTATTAGACTTCGATATTGAAAACTATAATCGACTACACCAAAAAGTCCCAATATCGCAATTGGAAAAATGAGATAAACAAAAGGAAACGTAGCGGCTTTGGCATTCTTCTTATCTTTTCTCCATACCATATGCCTTACCATAGCAAAAAAATAAGAATAACCAACATAAAAGTGTATAAACTTAATCCTGCAACCCGTGTCGGGGTAGGTATAATCATTTTTACTGCAATATAAAATGCACAACCATAAGCCAGAGACTTAAAGCATAGGCAAAAATGTATTAATATAATAAGTATTACCAATATATGCAACATACTCAAGAATTATTTTTATTCCAGATGTTTCATTCGTTTTGCCCTAACTGATTTATAACATTTTCAAATTCGTTCAGATACATATTTTTATCAAACAAACGCGAACGTTCAACACTCCTTTTACTCATAACAGAAAGCTTAGAAGGATTATTATACAACTCCATAATCGCTTTCCGGATACTATTTACAAGATCATGTTCTTTATCTATAAACAAAGTTGTTGCTGAGGTACCTTCTTCAACCAGCCCCCCCGAACGGGTTGCAATAGTAGGTATTCCCGAAGCCAAAAATTCTAATATTGCTATATTAAAAGCTTCTTCACAAATACTTGGCACAACTGCTATATCAGCCGATTTATGATAACGATACAGATTCATATTATCAATATAGCCGGTAAATACAACCCTATCTTTGTGCTGAACAGCCATATTACAAACAGAAGATTGATAATCTGTCATTTGAGCTCCTTTAAAATCGGACGATCCTACAATCATCACTTTTATTTTAGGATTATCTATAGAAAGTACAGCTTCTATCAGCTCTTTCACTCCTTTTACTTCAATAATTCTTCCACAGTAAATGATTACAAAATCATCCAATGAAAACCCTAAATTCCGACGTATTTCAGTTTTCTCCTTGAGGTGAATATTCTTAGCAAACTTAGACAAGTCTATCCTATTTTTTAAAACCGATATAGACATATCTTTTTTAGTCATAGATGACATGAACTGCTTTTTAATAAAATCACCTACTACAATAATATGACCAAATGTATTTTCCTGAAAAGGGGTAGAGAAAGTCTCACAATGTATATGATTGACAAATTTATCGGTTCCATACATTTTGGAGGGCTTAGAGAAGACACCTATTTCACAACCTTCACTAATTATATAATCAAAATCAGCTCCATTATTGCACAAAAAATTTCTCACTCTACGGTTAAAAGGAAGTATGATTGATATATCATTTCCTGTTAATTTTCTCACCCCTCCTCTTAATTTCCACCAAAGTTTATTCTCTCTAGATTTAGGATGTTTTAATTGTACAAAATGAGTATACTTGTATTTCTTAAATTCTTGTTCAACTTTTGAATCACAACACTCCACTACTGTAAACTCGAATTTAGGAGTTCTCTCATTTTCATTTATCAATAGTTCTATTAATTGTTCAATAGCTCCTCCTTTTATAGCCGGTACAGGTAAAGCACCACACGTAACAAAACAAATCTTTCTCATCTTTTCCGTCTTTTCGATATTTTATTTAAGACAAAAGCGCTCATATTCAACATATTCTGCTTATTTAAATATAAATAAAGTAATAAACATGCAGTATAAGCAAAGACTAGCCTCCAATCATTCAAAATCAAAATCACCACATATGCTAACATTAATATTAATAATTGTTTTACCATATACCAACTACTGGTGAACTTCACAAACTTGCGAGAATAATACACTCGAGAAAGAGCTGTCAACAGATGAGATAAACAAATAGCCACACAAGCTCCCCATAACCCACACTTAGGAATCAGTAAAAAATTAAATGCCACCGCTGCTACTCCACCTACAACTACTGAATAGAAAGTATATTTACTTTGCCGTACAGCTGAAAATATAGTGCCCAAAAAGGCACTAGCATTTGAAAATATTACTGAAATAGTCAACAGTGGAATATATACCCATGCCTCATGAAACTCTTTTGCTGTCATTAAATTGATAAAAAGTTTAGCAGAGATCAATATAATAAAATAGACCAACATTTGCACGAACATAATCATCTGAAACATCTTATTGTAATAGATAGCAAAATCAAGTTTCTTATATTCTTCAACAACAGTAACAATCCACGCTTGCTGAAAAAAATTAAAAACTAAATTCATAATTCCCGGTAATTTCCCCGCAACCGCCATCAACCCAAGAGCAAATAAACCCACATAATCTTCTAATAAAGGTCTGTTCAGCCCCGAAATTAGCCACCACAATATAGAAGTAGGTATCAATGGAATAGAAAAACGAAGCATTTCTGTCAAAGCTTCCTTATCCCAATCATTAACAGACAAATACTTATAGGAATTAGAATAAAAAAATGCAAATAATGCCGTAGCAATATTAGCTCCAATAGTTGCTAATACAAAGCCATATACTCCTTGGGTAGGTATCAAAAGAAAAGAAAGAAATGCTGTCGTTATCGTCTGTACAATACCTGTAAAACTGAACACAGACATTTGGTTGATACCTCGACAAAAGTCCTGTGTATATTTTTGAAAAATATTAGAAATAAGAATTCCATAGATAAACCATATATTATCTATGAAAACATTTTTCATAGGTAAATAAGAGATTCCCCAAAATACAAACATGCATATTATGGAACACAAAAACTGAAATATAAACCCAGTAGAATAGTAATTACATACTTTTTGCTTCGTGGCTCCTACCGGATATATGTATATAGCATCGCTCATATCACAGGCAACCACATTGAGTAACAAATTTGCATAAACAATCAAAAGATCAGTAGTTCCATAATCAGCGGGTGACAGCCAATTAGTATAAAACGGTAACATGAAGAACCCCATTAATTTAGATCCAATATTACCAATTACTATAAAAGAAATATTCTTTACTAGTTTATCACTACGCCCCATAGGTCGTCTTTTAATTCTACAACATAACTATTAATGGAATAAAACCTGTTTAGCTTCTTTCAGCGTCAAGAAGCCCTCATCACGAATAAGTTCCTCATCCATCTGTTCACCCCACCAATCTATATTGACATCTGCTCCAAAAGATAAAGCAGAGGAAGAATTAACTGTTGCTACACATTTAAACGAAACTCCCATGACAGCAAGCATTTGCATTGGTATATTCTTATTGAAATGCAACGCTTCTGGAAAATCTTTCTCATAATTCCTTCCATCACGCGGATGTTTCTTTATAATGATATTTTCTTCACCGTAGTGTTCGATTATTGTACGGTACATTTCAATCTGTTCTTTATCTGACATTTTCCCATCTTCAACAAAAGCTTGGGTAAGAAGTATCACTTTACGACTTGCTAATTCCTGTAAATCCTCTTTGCTTAAATCAAATATGCCAAGAAGATATTGTTTCTTTTCTTTAGAACTACTGTCCCATTCTTCAGATAATCTTTTTACTATATTTTTTTTATTTTCATGATAAGGCTTATTATAAGGGGAAGATGTATAAATAGTTGTAACCATACTGCTTGTTCCTACAGGATGTTGGTAATAATCCCCAAAAAGCAAACGTTTTACCTTTTCTTCAAAGGAGAGTATGTTTCAAATTCTTTATATTCACGATAGAGATTTGAATTTTCCCAAAATATCTAAAACATTAGGACAATCTTCAATATACTTCATTTTCAACCCTCTCAATAAATCCCAATAAAAATCTAACCCATAAATATCAGCATCAAAAAGAAAAGCCCAGTCCTTTCTCCTTTTTACAAGAGTATATAAAGCCAAAACATATTTATTCTTATGCCAAAAATCCTTTAAATCAATAAATGTAGAATTAGGGAATTTATTTCTGATATTTTCAGGTATTGTATGAGCAAAAAAGAAAAATGTATTATCAATCTCCTTTTGACTACTCATCAATAAATAGAAAGTAAGTACATATGTAGAGCAAGGTATACATACCCTTGACATTTTAGAGTTATTCATTTTACCAAATTCAACTTTCCGTTAATATAACTATAAACCTAATATTTCCCGACTTTAGATATTTGTTGTTACAACCTCCTTTATCAGATACTATCATGCATACTTTTATACATTATCTCAGCAATAATAAAATCTTCCTCCCAATCAATATCTTTTGAATGAAACTCATCCATAACATGGAGCAATGGCTTCTGCCCTATACGATTCTTTTGTTCAATATAAACTTCTCTTTTCGCAAGAAACATTGTATGATTTATCTCATACAACGGTTCCAAATCCTGTGTCCTAGGCCAAGGAATATTGGTCGTATTATTTATCAACTTACCTTCTTTATTTAATAAAAAATTTCTTAATTCAGTTACCCCCACAAGAGAATCATAACCTTCATGTATTTTAGATAAATATAATTCAATACCCTTGTCGTATTCAGCTGAACTTGCTAAAGGAGTTGTTACATGTCCCCACATAATATGATCTGCATCAGTTATAGTGGGCACATAACAAATTAAATCCTGAAGGTTAGTAGAGCCCAAACAGAGTTCCTCTGGACGAGGTATAATTCTCACACGTTTATCCTGTGAAAACTTTTTAGCAACCTTCATACAGGTCTCATCATTTGTCGAAAGTATTATTTCATCTATTTTTTCACAACAAAGTAACTGTCTTATTTTATTCTCAATAAGTCCGCCCTCAATACCTGCAAACGGACGGGTATTCTTATTTTTTACTCGTTCACTACCTTTACGAGTAGGTAAAAAAAATGCTATTTTATCCATATTTATAAATATTGATAGATAGAGATCACATCAAGGTTTTTATACAAAGATGGAGTCAATGAAATTATTTCATTGCAACCTTTATTTTTAAAATCGTCAAACAATATTTTATTCTCATTAGAAAGAGCCATCTCTTTTTCCGAAAGCACCTCTCCTTTGTATCCGTCATATCCAACAACATATACCTCTTTCGCCCCAAGGGACAAAGCCGTTTGTAATGCGACTGTAGTGCAAGAATCAGGAAATGATTCAGTAAATGTGATTTCAGACAGTTCAAAAGCAGAATCCTCTGCATAACTAGGAACTTCAGTACCCATCAACCGAGGATAAGGAGGCAAAATACAAACCCCATTAAAATTTCTATCCGATATATTGCGTTTCAATCTTTTTGCCTCATTTCCCACTAAACAATATAACTTTTGATTAGGTAAATCATTATAAAAAGAAGCATGACGAGATGTCACAAAAATAAGAGGCATATCAGGATTCAATAGAATATATTCCTTTATGGCATCTAAGTGTTCAACACTAGAATTCCCTCCTCCAATAATCAACACCTTAGTTACCTTTTGCTGTTGTAACAATGGATAACGTGCATTATCTTTTACCTTATTCTTTTTATTATTCAAAGCCCTAACAATGCTGTTAAAACTATATGTTCTATTAGTTGCCCACTCCATTACCTCTTTCTGGGGAATAGAATTAGCACCTGAAATCATATAAGGAAGATTAGTACCCCATTTATGTTGTTCATACAAAGGTTGGAATGTTGTAATAACATCACCCAAAACATTAAAGTCTACATCAAGCCCCTTTTTATTGAGATAGGTCAGAAGTAATTCCATGTTGAGATTTCCGCACCACGTCCCATGCCCAGAATAGTAGCGTCCACATAATCTATACCACAATCAATTGCTGTCAAAGTATTGATCAATCCCATCTGAAGATTATTGTGACCATGAAAACCTATGGAACAGGATATATTACTTTTTACTACCTGGAATATTTCCCGGACATCCTTCGGTGTGACTCCTCCAAAAGAATCAACCATACAGAACAGGTCTATTATCCCATCCAGTCTATTAAGTTTATTATAAAAATCATCATAATCACCCCACTTGGACATATACATCACATTAAAGCCCACTTCAAACCCCATAGGTTTTACACTTTGAGCCAACACCAACGCCCTGTCAAAGTTATTGGGATCTATAGCAATACGGACCATATCAACCAAACCAATGATTGGTTGAAGAAGATGTACCATGTCAGCAGGATGAGTACCCTTCTCATTTAGCATCACCACAAGTTTCTTTGTACATGTTTTACGTAAATGTTTCAACACAGAAATTGGCGAATAGCCAAATTTTCCAAGATATTCTTTAGATGGATTATTACGATAACCAACTTCTAAATAATCAATGGGCAACTGATTCATTGCCTGAATATAGGAGTCAACCACTTCTGAAGAAAAATCCCAATTGGTATAATATCCACCATCCCTTAATGTACAATCTAGAATCTTGAACATAGAATATTATTTATAGAAATTTATTATTATCATTACAAAAATTACATTACACAAGAATATCCATAAATATCTCACCTTTTGTAATTCTCTCCTCTCAATACGCATTCTTCTCCCCCACAATCACATGTTCCACAATCTTATAGATGATATATAAGTCAAGCAGTATTGTCCAATGATCCATACCAGATATCACCCTTTACACGTTCCTCATCTAAGACAATTCTTTCGTTTCACACGGAAACAGTGCGTCTAAGCTCAGCTGATAACCCCGAGTTTTATAAAATAACACACCATATACTTATTAATCAGACGGACATAAGCTTCCATATGAGCCAACATATGTGGACGGGAACCTACTATTAACATACTACCTTTAAACACATTGATGAACTAGGGAAGTTTATTAATATTAGAACGAAGAAGTAAATTCCCAAATTTTTGTTTTACAAGGACCATTAGCATAGCCTGTTTACTGTCAGCTACATCGTTCACTTTCATTGAACGGAATTTATAACATACAAAATCTCCGCCATTCAAATTCTTACGCATCTGCTTAAAGAATATAGAAGCAAAGAACTTTATGATACTTTTGACAATGAGATAGACGAAAGAAAAAAACAGTAATAAAAAAAGACTATAGACAACAATATTAAAGATATATTTCAAAGGATATTATTTCATAATTCAAACTCCCTATTTAAAGTTCTTGCACCACGTATGTCCTCAGCTATCTCTTCCGTCACACGATCATCTCCCCATCGTCCGACAAATTCTGAAGTCCAGTTTAGAGCATCTAGCGTATCATCCTCGACTAGTAAAGAAGCAGAAACCTGTTTCATTGATCCTAACTCAATATCAGAGTCTAATTTTTTCAACGTACCCATTGAACAGTTTCTTATAAAAAAAGATAATGACACATAAGGAGAATTTAGCAATGCCTGTATTACATTGGATGCTATCAAAGCATTTATCTTCATACTCATTTCTTCATACTCCTCCAATATTTCGTTAGAAACATAAAGAATATATTTACCGGAGTGCAAGCCTCTCCACACATTAAAGTAATTCCCTCTTTTTGAAATAGATGAAATCAGGCAATTAGTATCCAGTACTATATTAATCATTATAAGGCACTCTCAAATGTTCTTTCAATATAGCCTCATTCTTATCCTGATCCCACAAACCTTCATCCCACAACTTATCCATATCCTCCTCTACTCTTTGAGCAAAGTAGGTTGTCAAAGATTTACGTATTTCTTCCAAGGCGCGCTCGTCTTTAGCATAAGAAAACATCTTTAACAAGTGTAGCTGGACTGGGTTAAAAGGTTCTGATTTCATATTCTTTAGCTTTTATATTCCACAAAAGAACAAATTATATTTCACTTATCCTAGCGATTCAACTTGTTTTTAATAACACTGCTCTTACTCCCCCCTCATATCATCTACAAAGCCATTTCAATGCCTCAGCCACCGGTCATAATCAGCCAACCGGCTGATCAGCTGCTGCTTACTCTTTTTCGGCTTTTCCTCTTTCTTCCACGGATCAATCGCCTCATGCGCCAAATGATAATAAATACTGCTATCCGTACAACCATAAAGTGTAACCACAGCAAGTGCACGCGACTGCTCCGCCTTGACGAGAGGAAGCATTGTCTGCATAACGCCAACTAGCTTTGCCGCCTCTTCTTCCATATCCAATATAGTATAAGCCGGCAGCAAAATGGCATAAAGCTTGCAACGCATCACATCCGTATCCATCTGGAGATTGTCATATTCTTTCAACGCCTTGGCAGCCAGGGAACGATCTTCCTCACTCACCCCCTCCGCACTGTGATAACGCTGAAGAGCATTGTGCAAACCATTCAACATACAGTCATTGTCCAGACGGGTATATACATGCTTGTCCTTATCATTCAGGGCAATTACCTCATACTCACCCGGCATCACACGCAGCAGCGGAACCCACATCCAGTTCTCCACACATACCATCACATCCTTTCGCCCGGCTCCCGGCTGAATGACAACAGTCGCCTCCACCCCCTTAAACCGTCCCTCGGTAATGCGTATCCGGTCGCCCTTGCGCAAACCATCCGGCTGGGGTATATAAACAGGAAGTGTATTGGAATAAGAACGGGCCACCCACTGCAAATTCTCCATTGCCGCATCGGAAAGGTAGGGGAAATACTCCCGCTTCCGCTCCCTCACCCGAGGCAGGAAACTGAGTACAGGAAAAACGTTGCATCAGCTGGAAAACATCACGCTCGGAGGCACGGACGAATACATAGTTGAAGAGTAAGGGACGCTGGGTATTGACGAATTTGCCGTCTATACGCCTCACTTCCTGATAGGAAGGAGCAAAAAAGCCGAATGAGGGCTCGCCTGCCTGTATGCGGCGGTCCTGTTCCCGTTGCAAACCGCGCACTCCTCCCCTATGACAGTCGGGAAGCGACAACACATACCAACGCACGGCATTGTTATTCCGCAAAGCTTCCAACGCTTCGGGAGATGCCACAGAACGCTTCGGTTTATCAAACTGATGGGATAGCTTTTTCATGAGATTTATCGTCAGAAATCCACGCTGACCGATACTGGAAGACCATATCAGCACAGTGTTTATAACTGGCTGATAAATAGCTTTTTACACAGATTTCATTTTGTATTTCTGAAATCTTTTATTTGTTGTTTCTTTCGTCCGAAGACGTCTTTTCTGTCTGCTTTTTATAGACATGTTTATACCCTCAAAAAAGGTTCTTTACCCTTTATATAAAAGGAATTTAGAAACTTTTTGAGGGCACAAAGATACACTATAATTGTGTATTACACAATAAAAGCGCTTAAAAAATAGGAAAACTTACTTTTGATAAGAAAATAAGAGATGGGTATATTTCGTAATCACAATAAAAGATTCAAGTTTTACAAATATTTATTCAATAGGACTGTAATAACCTTATCCAATTCTATAAGGTCATTCTTTATAGTAGTAAATACTATCTGCTCGTCTACATTACTATATTCATGCGAAATAAGATTGCGCATATCATAAATAGCCAACCAAGGAATTTCCTTATATTCAGAAAGCGGTGATGGTTGTAAAAACAACAACTTTCCTACCTGTTCACCTATTACTTGAAGGCGCATAACACATGCATTGAACACCATCACTTTATCCATGGAGGCTAAAAAATCATCAGCACAATTTATTTCTTTACTCCATTGCTGTATATAGTAAATGGATTCTTTTATCTGGGTTAACCTGTCGCAAATGGTTAGTCGTCCTCCTTTATACATAAATGGCTTCTTTTTCAATATTCTGTTTCAAAAATGGAGACAGTGAGGAACGGAAACGCACTAAATCAATTTCACAATGAAACATTTCCGTCAAAACAGTCTTCAAAGTGTACATAGTGGATAAAGTAGGATTATCAATATCTACAACAATATCCAAATCACTATCTTCCCTGTTCTCTTGACGTGCAACCGAACCGAAGATACCAATTGATTTAATTCCAAACTCATGCCCAAAACATTGTTTGAAACTAACTAACTTTGCCTTACATTCATTTAAGCATAACATACTTTTCACCAACTTTAGGTACTGGAACAAAGATAAACCTTTTATTTGAACGATACAAGTTCTTACCTCGGTTTCTTCATTTCACACACCATCAGAGCTCTCCCTGCATCAGAATGTCATCATCACCATAAACCGCACGCCCCATTTGTTCGCATCGGGATGATCCAGATAATTCAGACGGCGGACATAGTCTATGTGCAATATCTTGAAAATATTGTGAATACCCACAGAGCATTCCATGTACGGGGTCTTCGGGTCCATCACAAAGCTGGTAGGACGTCCGTCACGGGTCGGGAACAGGAAGAGTTCGCTGTCACCCGGATGCTTCATCGGATTGTTCTTATCTGTCAAATGACCATACAGCATCTTGAAGCCGATCGCCTCACGCCACTTCAGTTTCTTCAGCAAAGGAATACGGTTGAAAATCTTACCGTTCAAATCCCACGATACATCCAGAGAGGCGTAACGGTCGTTCAGGAACTCCATATTATTAATCAAGTTGAAAGTCTCGCGCTGCAGGATATAAGACAAGTTGGCCGCCGGCATAATCAGCAACGGGAACGGAACTTTATTCCACTGCGCACCGCCTTTCACGAACATATCAATCTTACCCCATGACGAGAACCAGAAACGCTTGTACAACCCTACTTCCGTCAGATTGAAGTTATACTCTCCGCCCAGCACACCCTTGAAACCGGTCGTGTGCGACAGCGTGAATACCGGAGCGTCAAAAGAAACCGGTATACGGCGTTGCTTGGTATTGACAAATGTCTCACCCGGAGCGTAACGGAAGGCCAAGGAGGCTTCCATGGTCTGAATCTCAGGAACCAACGTTTTCTGGTCATCATTCGTTATATAGGCCAGACCGCCGGTAGGCTCGTCCGTGCTGTGTTTCACTTCCACCGTGGTCTTCAAACCAAACTGCGTCTCGTTCTCATACTTCAAGGCGATATTCCGCACGTAGGACATCTGGTCCACCGTAGAAGTCTTGAAAGAAACGAACACATTATCCTTGTCCGTCTTCAGGAACTTATCCGTGGGCGACATCACATCATACTGATAGCTGAACGTGATAGAGTTCTTCGGGAACTCGCGCGGCAGGTATTCCTTCTTGTTGAAAGAGTATTCCACCTCACCCATATACTTGGAACGATGATCCTTGAACCCGTAAGCATAATATCCCTTGAGGAACAGATGCGGATTCAGGTTGGCCGTGGTCTGCGCGCTCATACGCAAACGCAATCCGTCGATATAGTTATTGGAGATCATGGTGTTTACCGGACCGATATCTACCTTGCTGGGGTTGTCCTTGGTTCCGGTCTCCACAAAGTTCTCGATAAACGCTTTCAATACAAAAATCACATATTTGAATCCCGGCATCTGTTCCAGACGCTTCACCAGCATATCCATAGAACTCTCGGTCTGCGTAAGCGGAACCGGCCGGTATTGATTCCAGAAATCGTCTCCGCGCATCATGGCGTCCGCCTCTTTGATCTCGGCCCCCTTACGCTTGAAAAGTTGCTGCGGAAGCTCATCGAAGGCATAATCGGAATAACGGGTAGTCCTTCGTATCTGGAATCCTTGCATGATCTTCATCAAGGTCATCTCCACAATCATGTCATCGGTCTTCAACACCCACTCCCCATTAGGCAATTGCTCGAACTCCTGAATAATATCCATATTGTCCACAAAGTTCACTCCCGATTTCTTGGGCAGATTCATCGTACATTTCTTCACCGTATAAGATGAATCGGCCAGTACATACAGATGTCCCGTGAAACCGAAATCCTGCGAGTTATTGGGGACAAAGGTGAGATGGAAGCACTTGTCCTTGTCCACGAATGTGGTGTCCATAATGTAAAACTTATAAAACGAAATGGCGTCACTAGACGAAATAGGACTGATGAAAGGATACTGCAACAGACGGATATCGTTATCATAAATATTCACATCCGTAAACACATCCTTCAGAACCGTGCTCAGCATATCTCCTGTGGCAAACAGCTCGTTCACCCCCGTAGAGCTCATCCCTTTGATAATGGTCTTCTCACTCTTGGGATGTTTACGGTAAATTTCTGCGAAGCGGTCTCGTCCACCGAGATAGGAAGGATGAATTTATTGGTTTCCTCACAAAGTTCGATCTGGTCTTTCAGGAAAGGCATCTTTTTATACATACCTTTTTCCAGCATTTCGGGGGTCACATCATTCAGTGACATTGTGATCTTCTGATACTTGTTGTACTGATAATAGTCATTCTCACTCAGCTTGTTATTGTTCTTATGAGCAATCACTTTCTTCATCAGTTCCACAGCCGGGTTATTCTTACGGGAGTACTTCTCTCGTTTGGGCTTCACCACCACTTCGTCCAGCATGATATCGTCCGGCCTCATCCTCACATTCAGGTTCTTGGTGACACCGGGGATTATATTCACTACTTTTGTTACATACCCCACTGCCGAAAAGGTGAGTTTGTTCCAACCTTTACGGGTTTCGACCTTATAATGTCCATCATTATCGGTAATGCTTCCTACGCCTTTTCCTTCATAAAAGACTGACAAGTATGGTATTGGATCATTCGTCAATGAGTCAGTTACAACGCCTTGTATATTTTGAGCTGACACCGAGATGCAGCATCCTAATAACAAAAATAGTAAAAACGACTTGATGTATTTTGTCTTCATTCTTTTTACCGCTATTCTTATGAGCCAGCAAAGTTAAGCATTAACTTAAAAGAAAGTTGCTAATATAAGCTAATAATTACAGAAATCTTACATATTGACCAATAAATAGGTGAAATTTAACACTGACAGAGCCTTTATATAGAAAAATAAAAAAGGGGTCTTTTCACAAAGCCCCCTTTTTAAGTTTTCAATAGGTATTAGTTTTTTTTTAAGGTAAAAAGATTGTTTTCAGGATAACGATGCAAATATGGAGCCTTTTTTTTAAACCAGCCAAATAAAAAACTATGCCATACAACATGTTTTTAGAAATTTCTGTCTTTTTTGGCAGATTATTATTCAAAATGCTCTTTATCGGCCTCATTACATATACAAAGATAGCAAAAGTTTAATTTGAAACAGCATTTTAATGAGTTTTTTCTTTTCCCAAGAAATGTTCGTCCACTTTATCGCGGTGTTTCAACACCTTTGCATCTATAAAGAAAACAATCTCTTCAGCGATATTAGTTATATGATCTCCGGCACGTTCCAGCTTACGGATAACGGTGCCGAGTTCCAGGCAAGTCAGGAAATTATCGGGATGTGTTTCCAGATATTTTGTAAGCACGGCAGGGGCAGCCGCATTGATTTCGTCCAGAAAGTTGTCCTTACTGAATACATTGAGGGCTAATTCCAAATTTTCTTCATTCAATGCGTTCTTAGTCATTTCGAGCATACTGAGCACTTGTCTCAACATCTCTTCTATACGCAGACTGTGGAGCAGTTCACTATCCAGCACTGTTTCCTCGCTTCTTACCACAAAACGGGCTATGCCTTCGGCAAAATCTCCCAAACGCTCCAAATCACTGTTTATTTTGAACATGGCCAGCACAAAACGCAGGTCAATGGCTACCGGATTGTATAGAGCGATAGTGTCCTCTACATCACTGTCAATTTTCAACTCGAACGCATTCACCCTTTTCTCACGGACAATGACTTGCTGTGCCTGGTCACGGTTAAAGGTCAGCACGGCCTCTCCTGCCCTATCCAGCTGATTGTAAACCAATGTCCACATCTCGTTCACTTCCTTCTTCAGTGATACAAGTTCTGATTCTATAAATTTCACCATATTCTTAATTCTTGTTTTGTTTATTATTATTTCTTTCACCGCAGATTGCGCAGATTCACACTGATTTTAATTTTTCGGACAGAAGAATAAAAAGGCAAATCCGTACCCATTACATCTGAAAAGCAAACAAGCCTGCATCGAGCTGTGGTACATAAATTCCATTTTTATCTTATCTCCCATTGTGCAACGCTGTGATGAATGCTTTATCCGAAACGTCCCGTAATATAATTCTGGGTCGCTTCTTTGCCCGGATTCGTAAATATCTTCTTCGTATCATCATATTCCACCATATTGCCCATATAGAAGAAGGCTGTTTTGTCACTGACACGCGCGGCCTGCTGCATGTTATGAGTGACAATAACGATGGTATATTCTTTTTTCAGCTCATGAATCAACTCTTCTACCTTGGCTGTAGAGATAGGATCCAATGCCGAAGCCGGTTCGTCCATAAGCAGCACCGAAGGAGATACGGCCATGGCACGGGCTATACACAACCGTTGCTGCTGACCGCCGGACAGAGCAAACGCAGACTCTTTCAACTTATTCTTCACCTCATCCCACAACGCGGCTCCTTTCAAGGTTTCCTCCACCCTGTGGCGGATAAACTCATTATCTTTCACCCCATTTACCCGAAGCCCATAGGCCACATTCTCGAAAATGCTCTTCGGAAACGGATTGGGACGCTGGAATACCATTCCCACATTCTTGCGCAACTCATCCACCTGCACGGACTTGTCGTATATATTTCTCCCGTCAATCAAAATCTCCCCCTCCAGACGAGAGCCGGGAATGAGGTCGTTCATGCGGTTGAACAGACGGAGGAAGGTGGACTTGCCACAACCGGACGGGCCTATGAAAGCCACCACCTCTTTCTCTTCAATCGTCATGCTTATATCTTTCAGTGCTTGAAAATCACCATAGAAAAAATTTACATGTTTTGCATCTATCTTATTCATATTCTTAATGTTTTAATAATTTGCTGATTTGTCAATGTGCTAATGTACCAATACCCGTGCGGTACACAGCGCAGCCAATCGGCACATTGACAAATTATTAATTCGTTTTTACTTTATTGGAGAAATATTTGCGAAGTGCATTAGCCAACAGGTTTATAATTAAAATAATGATTATCAATACCAACGCCGTACCGTATGCCAAAGGAAGCTGTGACTCCATATCTGTTCCACTGGTAGAAATCACATAAAGGTGATAAGGCAATGCCATACACTGGTCCAGAATGCTGTGTGGCAGTTGTGGCAGGAAGTAAGCGGCACAAGTGAAAAGGATAGGCGCCGTTTCACCCGACACACGTCCCAAAGCCAGAATCAGTCCGGTAATGATGTTGGGCATCCCCATGGGCAGAATTACATGCCAGATGGTTTGCAACTTGGTCGCGCCCAAAGCCAGACTCCCTTCACGGAAGCTGTCGGGAATCGCCTTCAAGGCTTCTTCGGTGGTACGTATCACCAAAGGTACACAAAGCAATCCCAACGTCAAAGAACCGGCCAAGATACTGTCGCCGAACCCCATGTATTTCACAAACAGTGCCATACCAAACAAACCGAACACAATGGACGGAATACCGCTCAAGTTATTGGTCATCATCCGGATAAAGCGGACCAGCTTGCCTTTCGGCGCATACTCGTTCATATAAATGCCACTCATCACTCCCACCGGAAATGCGAACAGCGCACTGCCCACCATCAGATAAAAAGTACCTACAATGGCCGGCCATATACCGCCACCCGTCATACCGTCACTGGGAGCCGTGGTCAGAAACTCCCAGCTGATTACTCCTATACCTTTATATATAATAAAACCGAGAATGGCGAACAGAATGAGGACAATGCTATAACTCAGCAGTTTGAAAATACCGAATGCCAGCCATTGCGAACGTCTTTTACGCGCCCCTTGCCGGGCAGGGAAAACATCTTGCTTCATATTTTAAATACTTAATTAATCATTTGTCAATCTATCAATATACCATTGGCTGCGCTGTGTGCCGCATGATCATTAGCACACCGGCAAATTAGTACATTATTTATTTGTTCTTGATGAAATATATTCTACACTAAAGTTGATAAGCATCGTGATGAAAAACAACACCACTCCCAGCAGGAACAGAGCTTCATAGTGCGCGCCGCCGGCGGGTGCCTCTCCCAGTTCCGCTGCAATAGTCGCCGGAATGGTACGAAGCGGTTCCAGAATAGTGGTAGGTATCACAGCCGCATTTCCTGTAACCATCAGCACCGCCATCGTCTCGCCTATGGCACGTCCGATGCCCAGGACAACGCCCGAAGTGATTCCGGAAATGGAAAACGGAATCACCACCTTATATATAGTCTGCCAACGAGTGGCGCCCAATGCCAGACTGGCCTCGCGCATGGCACGGGGACAATTCCGCATCGCATCCTCACTTACGGTAATGATAGTAGGGAGTGCCATGATCGCCAAAACAATACTTCCGGCCAATCCGGTCTCGCCCACAGGCAGATTAAATACTTTCTGAATAAGCGGTACGATAACAATCAATCCGAAAAACCCATAGACCACGGACGGAATACCACTAAGCAATTCAATAACCGGCTTCAGAAAACTACGGGTCCGATGGTCTGCCACCTCGGACATATACACCGCCACCGACAAGCCGAAAGGCAAAGCGAACAGGATGGCAAAGAAACTCACCCAAAGCGTACCCGTAATCAAAGGAAGAAATCCGAACTGAGGAGCGGGAGTAGCCGTAGGGAACCATTCCTTTCCGGCAAAAACCTCGTCAAAAGAAATAGACTCGTCTTTCAGCAGATGCCCCCGAAAATCCTTTTCTATAAACTTGGAGGGAACAAAGGCGATGATGCCTGGATTACCGGCAACGATCTCGCCGATGCACCGGGGAGCCTTCTCGTATTCGGCTCCCAGCTCTTCCTCCGAGAAATAGGAGGTGATATCCTCCAACCGGAAAACTTTAACCTCTGCGTCCGGTCCTCCCAACTCTTTCCAGTTGGTAATCTCTTCGTCAAAAACATCTTTTATTTGTGCCGCACTCAGTTCCTGTACCGGATTGGCTTTATTCACCGCCAGTACATACCCCTCTTCTATGACTTTTTTATTAAAAAGTCCCAGAGCCTCCGCAAATAAGAATACGACAATCAGCAAAATAGTAATGCTCGTTATAAAGCCGCTGCAAGTCAATATCCCTTCTACAATCTTTTCCCAAACTCGTTTCATACAGTTTTAGTCTTCTATTTTAATAACTGATGCAAAAAAAGCCTCTTTATATTAAGGTGATATGAAAGAAGCTTGAAGTATTTGCTACAATTATATTACAAACTTGTTACAGATAAAGAAAAACCTGATCTTATTACCATTTTCCCGCAGGAACAGATTCAATCCACCCTTGCCGGCGAATATTACCCGTAACAGAATCGTAACACACCAGTAAAACAAATGACACAAGAAAACGTTTCTTTTGCACACGAATTAATATAAGAACTTATGAATCAATTAAAAGCTCTATTTCTTTTTATTCTATTGGCTTGTAGTCTGAATATTACCGCGCAACGCATAAAAGGTAGTGACACGGTGTTGCCCGTATCACAAGAAACAGCCGAGATTTTCATGAAAGATGATCCCGACCGACGGGTAACCGTCACCGGCGGAGGAACCGGAGTGGGGATTTCCGCCCTGATGGACAACACAACAGATATCGCTATGGCTTCCCGTCCCATCAAATTCAGCGAAAAGATGAAACTGAAAGCCGCCAAACAGGAAGTGGAGGAGGTAATTATAGCGTATGACGCCCTGGCCGTCATTGTAAACCCGTCCAACCCTGTCAGCCAACTGACACGCCAGCAACTGGAAGCCATATTCCGCGGCAAGATAACCAATTGGAAACAGCTGGGGGGACCCGATATGAAAATCATTGTCTATTCTCGCGAAACCTCTTCGGGAACTTACGAATTTTTCAAAGAAAGCGCCCTGAAGAACAAGAACTACATGAGCAGCAGCTTGTCCATGCCCGCCACCGGAGCCGTGATCCAGTCTGTAAGCCAGACCAAAGGCGCTATCGGCTATGTGGGACTGGCCTACTTGTCTCCCCGGGTGAAAGCCATTGCCGTTTCCTATGATGGCGGCAAGCATTATGTACTGCCCAGCCTTGAAAACGGAAAGAAGAAACTTTACCCCGTAGTACGCCCTCTTTATTACTATTACAATGTAGCCAATAAGGAAAAAGTGACCCCGTTCATTGACTACATCCTGTCACCCGAGGGGCAAAATATTATAAAAAACGGTGGATATATTCCTGTGAAATAAAGGATATCCCAAAAAGAATGCGTACTTTTGCAGCAAAAGTGTAAAATTGATATCACAATGACTGAAATGAACGCTACAGAAGCTACAGAGAAGAAAAGTCTGAACTTCATTGAACAGGCAGTTGAGAACGACCTGAAAGAAGGTAAAAACGGAGGGAAAGTACAAACCCGCTTTCCGCCCGAGCCGAACGGCTACCTGCACATCGGTCATGCCAAAGCCATCTGTCTGGATTTCGGGATAGCTGCACGCTATGGTGGCGTATGTAACCTGCGTTTTGACGACACCAACCCGACCAAAGAAGATATGGAATACGTGGAAGCCATCAAGGAGGACATCCAATGGCTCGGATTCCAGTGGGGAAACGAATATTATGCATCCGACTACTTCCAGCAATTATGGGATTTCGCCGTCAATCTGATAAAGGAAGGAAAGGCTTATATAGACGAACAGAACTCCGAACAAATCGCGGCACAAAAGGGAACTCCCACCCAACCCGGAACCGAGAGCCCTTACCGCAACCGTCCCATCGAGGAAAGCCTGGAACTGTTCAACAAAATGAACAGCGGTGAAATAGAAGAAGGCAAAATGGTGCTCCGTGCCAAAATAGACATGGCAAGCCCCAACATGCACTTCCGCGACCCTATTATTTATCGTGTGGTAAAGACTCCGCACCACCGCACAGGCGAAACCTGGAAAGCATACCCTATGTATGACTTCGCACACGGACAGAGCGACTACTTTGAAGGAGTAACTCATTCACTGTGTACCCTGGAGTTCGTACCCCACCGTCCGTTGTACGACCTGTTCGTGGACTGGGTAAAAGAAGGTAAAGATCTGGACGACAACCGTCCTCATCAGTATGAGTTCAACAAACTGAACTTGAACTACACCTTGATGAGCAAGCGTAACCTGCTGATTCTGGTAAAAGAACATCTGGTAAACGGTTGGGACGACCCCCGTATGCCGACTCTCTGCGGTTTCCGCCGTCGCGGCTACTCGCCCGAGTCCATCCGCAAATTTGTAGACAAGATAGGTTATACCACTTACGATGCCCTGAATGACTTCGCCCTGCTGGAAAGCGCTGTCCGCGAGGACTTGAACAGCCGTGCTACCCGTGTATCGGCAGTCATCAATCCGGTGAAGCTGATCATTACCAACTATCCCGAAGGACAGGTGGAGGAAATGGAAGCTGTCAACAACCCGGAAGATCCGTCGGCAGGCACACACACCATCGAATTCAGCCGCGAGTTGTGGATAGAACGCGACGATTTCATGGAAGATGCCCCGAAGAAATATTTCCGTATGACTCCGGGACAGGAAGTGCGTCTGAAAAGCGGATACATCGTAAAATGTACAGGCTGCAAGAAAGACGACAACGGCAACGTGGTGGAGGTATATTGCGAATACGATCCCGACAGCAAAACAGGAATGCCGGGCAGCAACCGCAAAATCAAAGGTACGATCCACTGGGTAAGCTGTGCACACTGTCTGCCTGCCGAAGTACGCCTGTATGACCGCCTGTGGAAAGTGGAGAACCCGCGTGATGAGATGGCCGCTATCCGCGAAGCAAAGAACTGCGACGCACTGGAAGCCATGAAAGAAATGATCAACCCCGATTCGTTGAATGTATTAACCAACTGCTATGTAGAAAAATATCTGGCCGATGCCAAACCGCTGGATTACTTGCAGTTCCAGCGCATCGGTTATTTCAATGTGGACAAAGACTCTACACCAGAAAATCTGGTGTTCAACCGCACCGTATCTTTAAAAGATACCTGGAGCAAAATTAATAAATAAAAACAAGCTTATGAACTATGACATGTCTTCTTACTTTGAAGACCCGGAATTTAAAGAAGCATTAGCAAGATACGAGGGTATGGTGGAAAACCATACCCCCGCTTATTTTGAAGCTGATGAACTGACCGATATCGCCGAATATTACGCCTCAAAAGGAAGACATAAAGACGCTGACAAGGCCATAAATCTTGCAATCCAATTGCACCCTGATAACATAGACGCCCTGATTTTCCGGGCACGTTCCTTGATGCTGCTAGGAAAAAAAGAAGAAGCCCAAATGGTGATGCAGCTCATCAACAACCCTGCCGACCGTGAATTCAGATTCCTGCAAGCCGACCTGCTGATAGAGGAGGAACACATGGAAGAGGCCGATAAGATATTACAACAACTGGCCATGGACGAGGAGTATGAACTGGATACGCTGCTAGACATCATTCTGGACTACGTTGACGTCAACCAGAAAGAATACGCCAAGAAGTGGATCGACTGCCTGTTTGCCCATTTCGACATGCAAACCCTGCCGGAAACCAACCAACGTCTTCGCGACGTGCTGTGCGATTATTACAGTACTTTCAACAAACCGAAGTTGGCTATCCCTTACCTGAACATGACTCTGAACGAGTTTCCCTATTCCGTTCAGCATTGGAACGAACTGGGTAAATGCTATCTGCAACAAGAGCAATACGAAAAGGCGCACGAAGCTTTCGATTTCGCATTAGCCATTGATGAAAACAACACAGAGACATTGACCTTGAAAGCATTCCTTTACAGCCAGACAGCAAATATCAAGGAATCTATCAACTATTATCTCCGTCTGGAAAAGGCGACAGAGAAGAAACCTCCCGTTTATATGGCATTGGCTGGTCTCCACTTCGAGATGAAGGATTACGAAACCGCCATGAAGTATACACAAAAGCTGCTAAAACAGAAACAGGAGATAACTGCATTCGAGCTAACCGATATATATAGTATCGCAGCCCTCTGTCATGTAGCCCTGGGACATCCTGAAGAGGGATATATGTATCTGGACCAAGTGCTGAAGCAGAACGGGAACGATGCGGAAACACGTATCTATGCCGGACAGTTTTTCACGATAATGGCAGGCAGCAAGGACATCAGCGAGGAGGAAAGAAAGAATAATATCGACAAGGCGGAGGAACAATTCAACCTCGCCCTGGAATTCACCCCGAAAGAGGAACGGATGGATATTTTGTTCAAAATCGGATCCAAATACTTCGATGAACATCTCTTTGAATATGCCAACCGGTATTTTGAGCAAATAAACAAAGAATTCCCCCACAACGCCCATAGCACTTATTTCTTTCTGATTTATGGCTATCTTTATTTACAGCAACCAGGTCCGTTCATACACTATCTGGCTAAAATCAATAAAGAACTTCCTGATACGTATGCAGCTCTGGGAGTTGATGAAAACGCACAGTTTCCCGACCAGTTATTCAACGAAGCGATACGCGTAATCAAGGACGATATCAGCAAAGGCAAGCTAAACTTAAACAATTATTTATAATTATTTTATGGAATCAGTTGCATTTATTCAATGGTGTCTGGACCACCTGAATTATTGGACAATTACGTTATTAATGGCCATCGAAAGCTCTTTTATCCCCTTCCCCTCGGAAGTGGTAGTGCCTCCTGCCGCTTACAAGGCAGCCGGAGGCAACAGTGACCTGAATGTATTTCTGGTAGTTATATTTGCGACAATCGGAGCCAATATCGGCGCTCTCATCAATTATTACATAGCCTATTTCGTAGGCCGTCCGCTGGTTTATAAATTCGCGAACAGCCGCTTCGGGCACATGTGTCTGATTGATGAAGCCAAGGTTCAGAACGCGGAACACTACTTTGACAAGCACGGGGCACTCTCCACCTTTATCGGACGTCTTATTCCTGCCGTCCGCCAGCTTATCTCCATTCCTGCCGGTCTGGCCAAGATGAAATTATCCACTTTCCTGCTGTACACAACGCTGGGAGCAGGTATCTGGAATGCCATTCTGGCGGCTATCGGTTACTATCTGCAATCAGTGGTTCCCGAAGAGCAGTTATTGAGTACCGTAACCGAATACAGTCACGAGTTAGGATATTGCTTCATTGCTATCGGTGTTTTAGTGGTAGGTTTCTTGATTTACAAAGGAAGAAAATAAAAAAGAATGAACTTTTTTCCATTTAAATTTGTTATCATTACAGTATCGAACTAAAATATAATAAAATTATGGCAAAAACAGCATTTAAAGGAGCACCGGTGACATTGGCCGGAGAATTTGTAAAAGTAGGAACTTCAGCTCCGGAATTTACATTGGTAAAAGGAGACTTAAGCAATTATACATTAAAGGACGGTAAAGGCAAGTACCTGATTCTGAACATTTTTCCCAGTCTGGATACAGGTGTATGCGCTACTTCCGTACGCAAGTTCAATCAGTTGGCTGCAAACCAGCCCAATACGGTAGTGTTGGCTATCTCTAAAGACCTGCCATTCGCCCAAGGACGCTTCTGCACTACTGAAGGCATCACCAACGTTATTCCTTTGTCTGATTATCGCTATACTTCCGATTTTGCTGAAAAATATGGTGTTCTGATGACCGACGGTCCTTTGGCAGGATTATTGGCACGTTCGGTAGTAGTGGTTGACCCGGAAGGAAAAGTGGTTTATACCGAACTTGTTCCCGAAATAACCCAGGAACCGGATTATGAAGCTGCGTTGAAAGCAGTAAAATAAAAAGCTCCCGAAGGAATAAAGAAAACGGCAGAAGATTTTGTCAATCTGTCTGCATAGGTTTTGGTGGTTTCGGGCATAACTTCAAGAAGTTATGCCCGAAACTTTTATGTGTTATGCCGGAAAGATCTATCATCTTGCATACGAACGATCTATAATCTTACACCCGAAAGATCTATCATCTTGCATCTTCATCTTCTAAGACAAATACCATTGATACATTCGGTGTACTCCCTCTTCTATATCAATCTTATGCTGCCATCCCAGACTATGCAATTTGCTTACATCCGTCAGCTTGCGCATAGTGCCGTCGGGCTTCGTAGCGTCAAAAGTCAGTTTGCCTTGATAGCCCACTTCTTTGACAATCTTATCCGCCATGATGCGATGGTGATTTCTTTTCCCGTACCGATATTGATATGGCAGTTACGGATATCCTTGGAACCGGGTGTGTATGTATCCTTAAAGTCCACATGCTCCATGATATAGACACTGGCATCGGCCATTTCCTCACTCCATAAGAATTCACGCAACGGCTTGCCTGTACCCCATAAGGTCACTTCCTGTCCGGAGATGCCGTATTTTTTCAATACAGCCAGAATTTCCTCATCCGTATTCAAACCGCTTACCCCCTCCACAGGGCGGAGATTCATATCTTTACGCACCGCATCCCAATCTCCTTCATTCAGGCATTTTCCCAAATGAATCTTACGAATCATGGCAGGCAGCACATGGCTGTTCTCCAAATGGAAATTATCATTGGGACCGTAAAGGTTCGTGGGCATCACGGCTATGTAATTGGTTCCATATTGCAGGTTAAAACTTTCGCACATCTTCAATCCCGCAATCTTCGCAATAGCGTATGGTTCGTTGGTGTACTCCAACGGTGAAGTCAGCAACACCTCTTCCTTCATGGGTTGTCCGGCATCACGAGGGTAAATGCAAGTGCTTCCCAAAAACAAGAGTTTCTTTACATTGTGACGGAAGCTCTCTCCTATCACATTCTGCTGAATCTGCAAGTTCTGATAAATAAAATCGGCACGGTAAAGACTGTTCGCCATGATACCGCCCACATGTGCCGCCGCTAAAATGACATACTGGGGCTGCTCTTCATCAAAGAACTCCTTCACAGCCTGCCCGTCCAGCAGATCCAGTTCTTTGTGAGAACGGCCTACCAGATTGGTATATCCTTTTTGCTGCAAATTATTCCATATAGCAGAACCCACCAGCCGTGGTGTCCTGCTACATATATCTTGGCTGTTTTTTCCATTATTCCGCTATTTGAGCCTTTAAATATAGTTTCTTCACGAACTTCATATCATGCTTCACCATGATTTTCACCAGTTCGGGGAAAGAAGTCTTACGGGGATTCCAGCCCAATAAGGTTTTGGCTTTAGTGGGATCACCCAGCAACTGCTCCACTTCGGCAGGACGGAAATACTTAGGATCGACGGCAACCAGTTCCTTGCCCGTCGCCACATCGATGCCTCTTTCATCCACCCCTTTGCCTTCCCAGCGCAACTCAATGCCCACTTCCTTGAAGGCCAAGGTACAGAACTCGCGCACCGTATGGTACTCGCCGGTCGCAATAACAAAATCTTCGGGAGTATCGTGCTGAAGAATCATCCACATACACTCCACATAATCTTTGGCATAGCCCCAGTCACGCAAAGAATCCAGATTTCCCAGATACAGTTTGTCCTGATATCCCTGGGCTATACGTGCGGCAGCCAAAGTAATCTTGCGTGTTACAAAGTTTTCACCACGACGTTCGCTCTCATGGTTGAACAGGATGCCGTTCACGGCAAACATACCGTAACTTTCACGATAATTCTTGGTAATCCAGAAACCATACTGCTTGGCCACCCCATACGGAGAACGGGGATAGAAAGGAGTCGTTTCCTTCTGAGGGACTTCCTGCACCAGTCCGAACAACTCGGAGGTAGATGCCTGATAAATCTTGGTCTTTTTTCCAGACCCAGGATCCGGACAGCTTCCAACATACGCAGCGTGCCTACCGCATCCGCTTCCGCAGTGTACTCGGGCACATCGAAACTTACTTTCACATGGCTCTGAGCAGCCAGATTATAGATTTCATCGGGCTGTACAGCCTGAATGATACGTATCAGCGAACTACTGTCGGTCATATCCCCCCAATGCAGGTTCACCAAACGGGTCTTTTGCATATCACGAACCCACTCGTCCAGATAGAGATGTTCTATACGACCTGTGTTGAATGAAGAAGAACGGCGCAGAATACCGTGAACCTCATATCCCTTTTCAATCAAAAACTCTGCCAGGAATGAACCGTCCTGACCTGTAATACCTGAAATTAAAGCAACTTTTTTCATTTCGTTTATTGTAAATGGCCTCATGCAGGCCTTCTAAGTTATTTCATATCACATAGCTATCTACCGCTATCTGCCTTTCGGCATGACAAAGGACAAAATGACCAAACAGAACGGCAGATAACAGACAGCATACACTCCATGTATGCAGAAATAAAATATATACAAGAAAGAATACTTACTCCGCCGAGAATTCTTTGATGCGCTGTTCCTCGCTCAACCGGCAGATCAACAATGTGTTATTCTTCTCAGCAACGATATATCCGTCCAGTCCCTGTACCACCACCCTCTTTTCCTGTGTAGTGTGAATCACACAGTTACGGGTTTCATACAACTTTATATTCTCACCTATCTGCGTATTATTATGGGCATCTTTCGGCAAATTCTCGTGCAACGATCCCCAAGTACCCAAATCACTCCATCCAAAGCTGGCAGGAAGGACAAAAATCTCATCCGCCTTCTCCATAATGGCATAATCCACCGAAATATTCTCGCACAAAGGGAAATTCTGGTTAATCATTTCCTGCTCCTTGTCCGTATAATAATAAGGAAGCAAACGCTCGAACACCTTCGAAATGGCAGGCTGATATACGCGCAGGGCATTCACCACCGTATTTACATTCCACACAAAAATACCGGCATTCCAGAAGAAATTATTTTTTTGAATATAGCGCCGGGCTGTTTCCAGATCAGGTTTCTCTTTAAAAGAATACACCCGGAATACTTCCTTATTGGCGGTAGAAGGTACACTGAGATCAGCTTCAATGTAACCGTAGCCCGTCTCAGGACGAGTAGGTTTCATGCCCAGGGTAAGGATAGCGTCCGAATCGGCCGTAAAATTCATCGCCGAATTAATCACCCGCTGAAACTCCGCAATATTCATCACAATGTGGTCGCTGGGGGTCACCACCATATTGGCCTTAGGATTACGTGCCTTTATTTTCCAACTGACGTATGCTATACAAGGAGCCGTATTGCGACGGCAAGGCTCACGCAAGATATGATCATCAGCAATATCGGGCAACTGCTCCTTTACAGTGTCCGCATACTTCTCTGATGTCACCACCCAAATTATTTCCGGAGGCAGATCCCCTGGAAACGGTCAGCCGTAAGTTGGATCAATGTACGGCCGCAACCCAGTACATCAATAAATTGCTTAGGATAATCAGGAGTACTCATCGGCCAGAAACGGCTTCCAACACCTCCGGCCATTATAACGAGGTGATTATTCTTGATGTTCATATGATTCATTTTTTACGTTGTATGACCGCAAAGATAAGTATTATTTTTTAAAAAAAGTATTGCGTTTTAATTTATATGTTCTATATTTGCATACGACTAACATTTTTTTTTGTCATGAAACAACCGACAACTGAAAACTCTGATATAATTAAACTAGTAGCGATATTAGGTGATTTTGCCTTGTTGAACCTTTCTATGATACTTGTGTTTTTTATTCTGAAAGGAATAGATTCACAGGCCATAGCCCATATTTCATTGAAAACCTACCTACTGACTTCCAACCTGTGCTATATTCCATGCATATCCATCTTTGGGGTCATACTGCACAACCGCATAGTGCGTCCGGAACAGATTGTAGGCCGTCTGTTAGGAACAATCAGCTTGCATGTAGTCATCTTCCTCACGGTGCTGGCCATTATTAAAGTAGATAACTTCTCACGCATCTATCTGCTTGTTTTCTATCTGTCTTTCATACCTTTAGCTATAGGATGGCGGCTGACATTGCGGTTCTTTGTGAAAATGTTCCGCCGCAGTGGCAGGAACCTGCACGCCACTGTACTGATAGGTGACGGGGACAATATGGTGGAGCTATACCATACGTTGAACGATTTGACTTACGGATACAGGGTTTTAGGCATTTTCTATGATGAGAAGGACTCTAATTACCCCAAAGGGATTCCCTTTAAAGGTCCTGTAAACCAATTATTTGAATGGTTGTCTCATAACACCGTGCACGAACTGTACTGCGGTCTGCCATCCAGCAGAAAGGATGATATTCTAGCCATCATGAACTATTGCGAGAACAATCTGATCCGCTTCTATAGCGTACCTCATGTACGTAATTACATAAAGCGTCAGCTGCAACTGGAATTATTGGGTGAAGTTCCTGTATTGTCCATCCGTACCGAACCGTTGCAGAACCCGGTAAACAGACTGGCAAAACGGTTATTTGATTTGACATTTTCCTCTCTGTTTTTACTTACAATTTTTCCATTTATATACCTATTTGTAGGTCTTATTATTAAAATTTCATCACCTGGTCCCATTTTCTTCAAACAGGAGAGAAACGGGGAAAACGGGAAAATTTTTAAATGCTATAAGTTCCGTTCCATGAAAGTGAATGCATTGTCCGATTCATTGCAGGCTACCAAGAATGATCCCCGCAAGACCAAGTTCGGCAACTTCCTGCGAAAGAGCAATCTGGACGAACTGCCGCAATTCATTAATGTTTTCAAAGGAGAAATGTCTATTGTAGGTCCCAGACCCCATATGCTGAAACATACAGAGGAATATTCCCAACTGATTAACAAATACATGATGCGCCACCTTGTCAAACCCGGAATCACCGGATGGGCGCAAGTCACCGGCTATCGGGGAGAAACCAAAGAACTTTCCCAAATGGAAGGCAGGGTAAGAAGAGACCTGTGGTATATTGAGAACTGGACTTTCCTGCTCGACATCCGCATCATGATAAAAACAGTAACCAACATGTTCCGGGGCGAGAAAAAAACGCCTATTAATTCAAATCGTAGGAACATTATAAAAAATAAAAAGATATGAAAGGTATTGTACTAGCCGGAGGTTCGGGCACGCGCCTCTATCCTATTACCAAAGGAGTATCCAAACAGTTGCTCCCTGTCTTCGACAAACCCATGATTTATTATCCTATATCGGTACTTATGCTGGGCCGGCATACGGGAAATACTCATTATCTCAACCCCATACGACTTACCGAGCTTCAAAAGACTGTTAGGAGACGGAAGCGATTTCGGAGTACGCTTTGAATATGCGGAACAGCCTTCGCCCGACGGACTGGCTCAGGCCTTTATCATCGGCGAGAAATTCATCGGAAATGATTCCGTCTGCCTTGTACTGGGTGATAACATATTCCACGGCAACGGTCTGTCCGCCATGTTGAGAGAATCCGTACGTGCTGCCGAAGAGGACAAGAAAGCAACAGTATTCGGCTATTGGGTCAGTGATCCCGAAAGATATGGCGTAGCGGAATTCGACAAGGATGGCAATTGTCTCTCTATTGAAGAAAAACCTGCCCAACCTAAGTCCAACTATGCCGTGGTGGGACTCTATTTCTACCCCAACAAGGTAGTGGAAGTAGCCAAGAATATCAAGCCTTCGGCACGGGGAGAACTGGAAATCACCACCGTAAACCAGCAATTTCTTCAGGACAAGGAATTGAAAGTACAAACATTGGGCAGAGGTTTCGCATGGCTGGATACCGGTACTCACGACTCGCTGGCCGAGGCAAGTACCTACATCGAAGTCATTGAAAAGCGCCAGGGGCTGAAAGTGGCGTGCCTTGAGGGCATAGCTTTGAGAAAAGGCTGGATTACCCCGGAAAAGATGCAGGAACTGGCTCAGCCGATGCTTAAAAACCAATACGGACAATATTTACTGAAAGTTATAAAAGAACTGGGATTAGAATAATGGAAGTTATAAAAACAGCAATAGACGGGGTTTTCATTTTGGAACCCCGTATTTTTAATGATGCAAGAGGGTATTTCTTTGAAAGCTTCTCGGGACGTGAATTTGAAGAAAAAGTATGCAGGACTACATTTGTACAGGATAATGAGAGTTTCTCCACTTATGGTGTATTACGCGGCCTGCATTTCCAGAAACCTCCTTTCACACAAAGCAAACTGGTGCGTGTAATCAAGGGAGCAGTACTGGATGTGGCTGTAGATATCCGGAAAGGTTCTCCCACTTTTGGAAAGCATGTAGCTGTAGAATTGACTGGAGAGAATCACCGGCAGTTTTTTATCCCCCGCGGATTCGCACACGGCTTTGCGGTACTAAGTGACGAAGTGTTGTTCCAATACAAATGTGACCATTATTATGCTCCGCAAAGCGAAGGAGGAATCGCATGGGACGACCCCGATCTAGGCATAGACTGGCGACTTCCGGCCGACAAGGTTATTTTGTCCGACAAGGACAAGAAACATCCGAGATTGAAAGACTATCAAACGGATTTCGACTTTAATCAAAGTTTATATTAAAGGCAGTTTTGATTCTGCGTTTGTTTGGTTTTGCCAGTGAAATTAAAAAAACCGAAAACTGCACACAGGACTATCGTAACGTTCAGGACAACATTTTCGAAGATTGACCTATAAAAACAGGGTGCATCTCTCATAGGAGATACACCTGTTTTATAGGTCAATATCTTTATATCACTTCTTCTCCATCCCCTCCTGAGGAGCATTAAGTCCTGCCTTCAGATTTTCAAAGAATTCACGTCCGAACAAGATCCATGCAGAAGCGCCCGCCACTGCCAGGAAAATAAATCCGACAAGAATCACCTTCTTGCTGGTTCCCGAAGGCAGCAACGGCACACTGGCAGGTTCCACAACGGCAAATACAGGTTTGGCTTCCTGTACTTTAGCCCGTGCCACCTGCAATTGGGTAGCCACCTGGCTATACACCTGATATGCCAGATTCATATCATTCTGCAATCGTTCTCTCTCCGTCAAAGCACTTTGAAGAACAACCCCCTTGTTAGCATCCATGTAATTGGCATAATTCTGCTGGGCTACATAATACTCCTGCTGGCGTTCCTTATACAATTGTTCCAGATAAGCACAATCCTGCTGGGCTTTAGAGACCCTGTACGCTGTGATATACTCTTGAAGTTTCACCACTACCGTATCTGTAATGGCGGCCGTAACCATCGGGTCCTGCAAAGTCACCGTCACTGTGGTGATGCCGGTTTTCTTATCCACATCAGCAGTAATAGCCTTACGCATGGCTTCCACTTTCTTCGCCTGATCTTCTGTCAGATGGAAAGGATCCAGCTTATTCCCTTCTTCCTCTTCCTTATCGGAGAAGAGAGATTTCACCCCACCTATAGCCGCCCCGGGCAATCCCATCACAGCACCCCACCACGGAGCTTTCTGCTCATCAAGATAAGCTACAAAAGTAGTATCCACCTCACCGTCCAACGTGGTGACATGTGCATTAAACAGTTCCAGAATGAAAGGAGTAGACGCTACTATATCCGGGAAAAGAGATACGTTCAACGCATCCGCCTCACTGCCCAGACTCATGCCGCCGATCCCCAGCATGGCAGCCATTCCCGACAGGCTCCCCCCGCCGCTTTTGCCGGATTCGGGAGACAATGTCACTTCCACCGTATATTGTTTGGGAATACTCAGAGCAATAATCACCCCTACAATAGCACCTATTCCGGCAGCCTTCAACAGCACCTTTCGGGCAGCCCACAACTTACGGACATACTCCATCAAATCAATTTCCAACTCCTCGTCTTCCCGTGGCCTTTCCTTATTATTCGTATAATTCTTATCTTCCGCCATACTGTTTCTATTTTAAGATATTAGCAATAGATGCAATCATAGTAGCCAATGACGCACTGGTGGTTGCTATGGACAAGGTGTTCTGCAAAGACCAGTTGCTCTTTTCCTTCACCGGAACAATCACCTCACATCCCGGCTGGATCAGCTCACGGCTACCTTTCTTCGCTCTCTTCACCTGACCGTTCATATATACAATATACGCCTTGCTCTTCTTCGCACGGAAACCGTAACCTCCGGCCTGCTCGATATAATATTTCAACGTCTTGCCATCTTCAAATGAAACGGTATTGGGATACATCACAGCCCCACTGATACGTACCGTATTGTTGTATTCAGGAATTTCAATCACATCCCCCTCACGCAATACGATATCCGCACTGGAGCCGGGTTTAAGCATCGCTCTTTCCAGATCGATACCCACATAATAGATATCTCCCAAGTCCAGCCGGTTGACATCAATGGAGTCCTTTCCTGTCTTGGCCATATCCAGAACCGTTTCCATACGTTTGCGTTCATCGTCATTGATACGACGGCTTAAACGGGCCCCTTTGATATAAGCAAACGGAGTCACTCCACCTGCCTTCTTGATCAAATCGGAAAGACGTTCACTCTTCTCTGTCAGCGCATAATCACCTTCATATAAAACCTCACCGGTCACTTGCACATTCACCTGTTCCTGATAAGCAGGACTCTTACGCACATATACTTGATCGTACGGTTGCAACACAAAACCCGGTTCTCCGTCTATCACAAAACCGTCTTTCAGAGAAAACGAGTACATTTGTCCTATGGTGGAAACCGCTTCCGTACCTTTGCTATCCTTGATACGGCGGGAAACATCCACACGGACGGTAGAAGCCGATTCTTTCAACCCGCCAGCCTGGATTATAATATCCTCCAAAGTCGTATTGTCGGCAAAAGCGAACTCACCCGGACGGGCAACCTCACCATACACCATGATAGTTCCCACATCCTCCAAGTCATGAATACTGGGAATATAAAGCACATCATTACGCTGTAAAGGTACATCGGGCGCAGTACCGGCCATGATACCTTTTATATCTACTTGAATAACCTCTTTCTTCAAATTCTCACGCTCGCGATGCAACACTGCACGTCCTGTAAAGGCATCACCCATAAGACCTTCAGCCTTTTCCACCAGTTGGCGGACTGTATTCAAAGTTCCTCCGAACTGATAAATGCCCGGACGATAGACAGCACCCTTGATTTCAAGTTTATTCTCAAAACGATCCAGAATAGCTTCAGCAGTCAGCACATCACCATCTTTTACCTGAAATACGGAATAATCAATATCATCAATCGTATAAATCTGATACTCCTTTCCATTTTGACGAATCATGCGGAGAGAACGGGTATAGGCATCCCCCGAGAATCCACCGGCATATTTCAACAATGTGGCAACACTTTCGTTGTTTTTCATCTCGTATTTCATGGGGCGTTTCACATTACCCTCTATGCTAACCAACGCCTCGTATGGAGGAACAATGATCACATCGCCTTCCTGCAGACGGATATCATCATTGATTTTACCTTTCATAATAAAATCGTACACATCTACGGTAGCGATCTTCTGTCCTCCGCGCACTACTTGTATATTACGCAAACTACCGATATCGCTCACACCACCGGCACGGTACAGTGCATGAAACACGGTAGAGAAAGAAGACAATGCATAAGTTCCCGGTTGGAACACTTCTCCCATCACATTCACCTGGATAGTCCGGCTGTTTCCCAAAGTAACCTTGATTTGTGAGGACGGGTTCTGTTCATTATCAAGCCCTGCATAAATCTTATTCAGTTCTTTACGCAAATATTGGTTGGCTTCGGCAATAGTCATACCGTTCAGATAAATTAATCCCAAATCGGGGATCGTGATAGATCCGTCCGGAGATACATTATCGCGGATGGTAGCCTGGTTTGTACCCCAGATATCAATGATTACCTCATCACCCGGCCCAGACGATAATTAAGAGGAGTAGCCAGATTCACACTCGGCTCGAATGTAAGGTTTCTGGTTTCAAAAATGTCCCGTCCATACACCTTATCCTTCTGCATATCTTCCATATCGCCCATGCCCATCCCCTCGTAATAACGATTGGCAGAAACACTGTCCAACGAGTCTTCCCTACCACTCTGTCCGCAGCTGAACGTTGGTCGAAAGTAAAATTCTCTGTTACATAGATATCTTCCTGAGTCTTTGTCTTTTCACGCAAACGGTTCCGATTTTGCATCGTTGCATTTGCATCTTTATCAGCAGACCCATTTTGCTGTTCATAAAGTTTCTTTACACGCTTAGCCTGTTCTTGTGTCACTCCTCTACGGGCTAACTCTGTAGCAATCTGACGTTGGTCTTTTCCTTGTTGCATGCCCGTCTTCACATATTCCAACACCTGTTGGTCACTCATAGATTGCTGTGCAAGCACAGAACCCGAGAGGGCAAAAACTAAGACCAGTACGGATAATAGTTTTTTTATCATATAAATTCAATAAACTTAGTAATTTAGCAGCCGCAAAGGTAGATATTATTTTCGATATAGGCGAGTATTATTTCATAAAATATCCCTCTAACAAATATAAAAACGGCTGCCACCTGACGGTGTACAGCCGTTTATTCTTTAATAATCCGTTAGCAGAATTCATTCAGACTTCATTGCACAGCCCTCCTTATTTAAAAAAGGTCTGCAAGGGTAAAACTTGTGCAATACCGCCCGGCCGGATCAGCAATACATATTGACGATGGCTTCGTACAATTCCTGTTTACCGCTTACTTGCTTGGGCTCACCATTCTGCTTAGCATAAGCCACTACATCTTCCAGTGTCAGCTTGCCTTCTTCAAATTCTTTACCTTTGCCACTGTCGAATGAAGCATAACGGTCTGACAACATCTTGCAGTAAGGAGATTCATTAAGCAAAGCAGCAGCACTTTCCAATGCACGCGCCATAGCATCCATACCTGCAATATGGGCGATAAAGATATCTTCCAGATCAGTAGAGTTACGACGTGTCTTGGCATCGAAGTTGGTACCGCCATTACCCAAACCGCCGTTGCGGATAATCTGCATCATGGCCTGGGTCAGTTCGTAATTGTCGATAGGGAACTGGTCTGTATCCCATCCGTTCTGATAATCGCCACGGTTAGCGTCAATAGATCCCAACATTCCGTTATCTACCGCAACAGCCAGTTCATGTTCAAATGTATGACCAGCCAACGTAGCATGATTCACTTCAATGTTCACCTTGAAATCCTTGTCCAGTCCGTGAGTTTTCAAGAACCCTACCACAGTTTCGGTATCCACATCATATTGATGCTTAGTCGGCTCCATCGGTTTGGGCTCAATCAGGAAAGTACCTGTAAATCCTTTGCTCCGGGCATAATCGCGAGCGATGGTCAACATCTGAGCCAGATGTTCTTTCTCACGCTTCTGATCTGTATTCAATAAAGACATATACCTTCACGTCCACCCCAGAACACGTAATTGGAGCCACCCAGTTCGATGGTAGCGTCAATAGCGTTCTTTATCTGGACAGCAGCGCGGGCAACCACATCAAATTCGGGGTTTGTAGCAGCACCGTTCATATAGCGTGCATGACCAAAAACATTTGCCGTGCCCCATAACAATTTGATTCCGGTTTCAGCCTGTTTCTGTTTGGCATAAGCAACTATCTCTTTCAGATTCGCTTCATATTCCTCGATTGTATCGGCTTCCTCACACAAGTCCACATCATGGAAACAATAATATTCGATTCCCATTTTCTGCATGAATTCAAAGCCGGCATCCATCTTATTCTTGGCAGCCTGCACCTTATCGGCATCGCCGTTCCAAGGGAATTTCTTTGTTCCGCCGCCAAACTGGTCACCGCCCTCGGCACACAAAGTATGCCACCATGCCATAGCAAACTTCAACCAGTCTTTCATCTTCTTGCCGTTTATTACCTTTTCAGCATCATAATAACGGAACGCCATCGGGTTCTTACTTTCCTTACCTTCAAATTTAATCTTTCCTATACCGGGAAAATACTCTTTTGTAGCCATAATTCTTTACTTATTTTAATAACTTGTTCTAATTTATCTACTATCTTTTTTCAACACGCAAGCGGATAGCCATTTCTTTATCCGAAGGTCCTTAAAAGGCAGCCATCGCTCTCTCCAGATTAGATTTCCAGCGGGCATACGCATCATCATAAGCAGTGCGCTGTGCCACATCAGGCTCTATCACCTCCAATTTTTCCAATGTGGCAAATGCCTCGTTGTTATCTTTATAAACACCCGCGCCTATGCCGGCCCCCTTGGCGGCGCCCACCGATCCATCCGTGTCATACAGTTCGATTACAGCCCCTGTCACTCCCGCCAATGTTTCGCGGAAAATAGGACTGAGAAACATATTGGCATGTCCGGCATGAATCTTCTGTACAGGGATACCCATCTGCTCCATGATATCAATACCGTATTTAAACGAGAACACGATCCCTTCCTGTGCGGCACGAACAATATGCTGCTTTCCATGCAAGTTAAAATTAACTCCACATATAGAGCATCCTGTCTCTTTATTTTCCAGCATACGCTCCGCCCCGTTACCAAAAGGAAGAATACTTACTCCGGCACTGCCGACAGGAGCCTGTGCCGCCAGCCTGTTCATATCACTGTAAGAAATACCTCCGGGAGCCACATTACGTTTCACCCACGAATTCAATATACCGGTACCATTGATACACAACAACACTCCCAGACGGGTCTGCTCAGCGGTATGATTTACATGGGCAAAAGTATTCACCCGGGATTTCGGATCATAATTTACCTCACCGTTCACGCCATATACCACTCCCGATGTTCCTGCCGTAGAAGCAATCTCTCCCGGATTGAACACATTGAGCGACAAAGCATTATTAGGCTGATCTCCGGCGCGATAGGTTACAGGAATTCCCTCTTTCAGGCCCAATTCTTTGGCAGCCCATGCATTTACACGCCCCTGCTCGCCAAAAGTCGGTTTGATATCAGCTATCAGCGAACGGTCGAATCCATAATAATCCATCAGGAAGCCCGCGACATCATTTGCCTGAAAATCCCAGAACATCCCTTCGGACAAACCGGACACCGTGGTACAAATATCCCCTGTCAGTTTCATAGCGATATAATCGCCGGGCAGCATTATTTTATAAATACGTTCGTACACAGCAGGCTCATTCTCTTTAATCCATGCCAGTTTGGAAGCGGTAAAATTCCCCGGAGAGTTCAGCAGATGAGAAAGACATTGCGTTTCCCCCAATGCCTCAAACGCTTTCTGCCCGTATGGAACCGCCCGTGAATCACACCATATAATAGCCGGACGTAATACATTTTGCCCTTTATCCACACAAACCAGTCCGTGCATCTGATAAGAGATACCGATAGCGGCAATTCCATCCGGACCGATCCCACTCCCGGCCATGACAGCCTGAGTTGACAATTTCAGATTTTCCCACCAATTTTGCGGATCCTGCTCAGCCCATCCGGGGCGGGCAGCCATAATAGCAGCCTCTGTTTTAGGGAAGAATGCAGAAGAGACACACTTTCCGGTTTCTGCATTTACCAAACTCGCCTTTACCGACGAACTGCCAATATCATAACCTAATAGGTACATTTAAATTGAAAATTTAAGAATTTAAAAATAATAGTCTCTGTCCCGATGCTTATCAGCATTATCCTTCCAAGGAAAGGCCGGTGAAGAATCCCAAAGCATGTACCGATTCCCCGAAACGACCAGGCGGAGTATTCTCACAGCAATCACAACAAGGCTAAAGTTATCTGTCTGTTATCACTTCGTTCCCGACTTATTATATATTGAACGATCGAACTTATAGAAGCGTGCCGCCCTGTGGCATACGCCTACCTGTTTTTCCTCCAAAGGTACTACATATGGCATCAACGCTATCTTCTTATGGAAGTTCCTTACATCAAACACCTTATCATAAATCAACTGATAGACAGTCCGCAGCTGGGCTGCCGTAAACTTCCGGGGAAGCAAGTCGAACATTACGGAAGGGGCATATTCCACATAATGGCGTATATGTACCAATGCATCCTGCAAAATCTGGAAATGATCGAACGCCAGGCTTTTCACCTCCGTCACAGGCGTCCAGCAAGCATCGTATTTATCAGACAGCTGTTCGAACCGTCTGTCAATCTTCACCAATGTCAGATAAGCGATAGTCACAATGCGGTCTATTTTCTTCTCGTCCAAACGATGAAAACGTTCCAGCCACAACACATCCTTAGGGTTACGGGTACGGTTTTTCGATCCATACGCCTTAAACTGTGTCAGCTTCACATTCTTCAGTCCCGTCAGCTCATTCAACACTCGTTTGGCCGCCTCATCCAGATCCTCATCGTCATAGATAAGGCTACCCGGCAATTTCATGTTATTATATCCGTCTTCGGACTGTTTCCCCACCTGCCTTACCAACAGGACACGGAACTGCTCTCCATCAAAACCAATCAGCACACAGTCCACAGATACATGTAAATTAATCGTCTGGTTTATTTCCG